>OKHD01000029.1_pt1 | contig 80276 bp, 75 predicted proteins | sample 1611591 | NCBI WGS metagenome assembly OKHD01 (sample SAMN04436755, study PRJEB24849) | human gut metagenome | biome: human gut; feature: NICU; material: stool | host: Homo sapiens | place: USA: Saint Louis, MO | collected 2011-02-13
GTGCCAACGTTCTTGCCGCCGTCGCGTGGCCTTACGCTAATGGGCCTCGACATATCGGCCATGTTTCCGGATTCGGTGTCCCCTCTGACGTCTTTGCCCGGTACATGCGAATGTCGGGTCACCGAGTCCTCATGGTTTCCGGCTCGGATTGTCATGGCACCGCTATTTCAGTCAAGGCTGATCAGGAGGGCGTGACGGCTCAAGAGTGCGCTGAGAAGTATCACCGCATCATCGCGGCAGGCTTGCAGGGGCTCGGGTTGTCCTACGATCTGTACACGTCGACGCTGACCGACAACCACGCTGACGTCACCCAGGAGATCTTTACTCGCCTCCACGAAAACGGCTACGTCGTCAAGAGGTCCGAGATGGGGGCGTTCGAGCCATCGACCGGACGTACCCTTCCGGACCGTTACATTGAGGGCACCTGTCCGGTGTGTGGATACGACGATGCCCGCGGTGACCAGTGCGATAACTGTGGCCGTCAGCTCGACCCGGCCGACCTTATCGACCCCAGATCAAAGACCACAGGGGCCGCTCCCGAGTTTCGCGAGACCGAGCACTTCTTTCTCGACCTTCCTGCCCTGGCCGAGTCGTTGGCGTCGTGGATTGACACTCGCACCGATTGGCGTCCCAATGTCTTGAAGTTTTCCCACAACCTGCTTGAGGAGTTGCGTCCGCGCGCTATTACCCGCGATCTCGACTGGGGCATTCGCGTGCCAGTAGAAGGCTGGCAGGACAACCCGATGAAGTCGATCTACGTGTGGTTCGACGCTGTCATCGGATACCTGTCTGCCTCGATTGAGTGGGCGCGCCGTATTGGTAGGCCTGATGCGTGGCGTGAGTTCTGGAATGACGAGGATGCCCGTTCGTACTACTTCATGGGTAAGGACAACATTGTGTTCCACTCGGTTATTTGGCCCGGCATCCTGCTGGGTACAAATGGACGTGGTGATAAGGGTGGCGAGCCATCCGAGGAACTTGGAACCCTTAACCTTCCCACCGAGATTGTTTCCAGCGAATTTCTGACGATGAGTGGTTCAAAGGTGTCGAACTCTCGTGGCGCCACCATTTTTGTCGGAGACTTCCTCCATGAGTTCGGCCCCGACGCCCTGCGCTACTTCATCGCGGTTGCCGGTCCGGAGAATCAGGACACTGATTTCACCTGGGAAGAGTTTGTCCGCCGGGTGAATTTTGAGCTCGCCAACGAGTGGGGCAACCTCGTTAACAGGTCGATTTCGATGGCGTTCAAGAATTGCCACGAGATTCCGGCTGCTGGTGAGCTGACAGACGCTGACCGTGAGTTGCTGGATGCCGCTGCTACTGGTTTTGACACCGTGGGCGGGTTGCTTGCCCACGCCAGATTCAAGGCTGCCATTACTGAGGCGATGAGGATCGTTGGGCTAGCTAATGCCTATATCTCTGCTGAGGAACCCTGGAAACTCAAGGACAACCCTGAGCGCCGTGACACCGTGCTGCATGTGGCTTTGCAGGTCGTGAGTGACGTTAACACCATGATGACCCCGTTCATGCCTCATTCGGCGCAGAAGATTTATGAGGCCCTTGGTGGCGAGGGTGTGTGGGCGGCCCAGCCTGAGCTCATTGAGACCGATGGGGCACCGATCCTCATGGGGGATTACGCCACCGAGCAGGCGTCATGGGGCCGTCATGAAATCGCGGTAGGTACTCCGCTGTCCAAACCTTCGCCCATCTTCCGGAAGCTTGACGCTAAGCTCGCCCAGACCGGTCCGCAATGGGCCCCGGTCAACCCGCAGTAAGTCAGCTTGTCTGCGCCCGTCTCTGTAACTCGCAGACGATGAGGGCGCAGGCTTCGGCGTCGGAGTCGGCTCGATGATGGTTGAGCTGGTAGTTCGGGGCACAAGCGTGAAGCACCGTGGGGAGCTTGTAGTTGGGTAACCCCGGGATGAGGCGCTGCGCTGTCCGGTAAGAGCAGAAGAACGGTGCGGGCAGGGTGGTGGTGCCGAAGTGCTCGTCGAGCTGTCGCCACACCCGGGAGTCGAAAGCGGCGTTGTGGGCGTATACGGTCGCCCCATCCACAAAGTGGGAGACGGTGTCGGCAATGTTGATCCAGCCGGGGGCGTCCGCGACGTCGGCTGCTGAGATGCCATGCAGATAGGTGAACTCAAACGAGTCCCACCCTTTGGGCGGACGGATCAGGGTGTTTAACCTGTCGACGATCTGTCCGTCAAGCACCTTCACCATGGCCACCTGGCAGGCCGATACTCCGCCCATTCGGTTGGCTGTCTCGAAGTCCACCGCGACGAAACTCGGCTCGGCGATCTGCGAGGGGGAGGGGACGAAGAAGGACCGACGCTGAGTCCTCCGGGTCGACATGAAGTCTGCCGGTGTGGCGTTGCTCGCGCCTCGGTTGGGCCATTTCTGCAACGCCATTTGTACCTCCGCTTTAACCCTCTTGCTTCCCTATCCGCGGAAAGCGACTGGCGTCAGAATAGTTCCCACCTGCGACACTGGCGATCCTCTACAGCGGCGTCGGTAGGGTTTGGTTGAAGTGACGTCGGGCAGTGGTGCTGTCAATTGAGGCAATGTGTTGGGACCGCCAGCAGCTCGAGGGAAATCGATCAGTGTGCCTGCTGCATTTACTGGAACGTTTCGGTGTAAATGAATGCAAGATACTTGGGAATAGGAGCTGTTCTCCTGTGGCGGTACCGTTATGGAGCTGCTAGCCGACCTGCCTGCGTGCCTCGTGCCTCACCATGATCGCCCCGAGCAGACCGATAACCAGAAACAGCGACGACAACCCGATCGACCACGCTGCTGCGTGAGCGAAACCGGTCTCGAGACTGCTGATGACGGCACCGCGGGATTCACCGAGCGGGCGAAGGAAGGGGCTATTGGGGGACGCATTGCGAAGTCCTGGAATGGCCGAACCGGCTGAGTCCTCAGTGGTGTGAACGAGCTTGTCGAGGACTCTGGTCGGTACTGCGCTAATCGAGGCCACCGCGTCGGGAATGGTGTGGTTCATGGCCGATCCCAGCGCTGTCCCGGCGATGGCGGCGCCGAGGGCCGAACCCAGCTGACGCACCGTCGATTGGGTGGCCGATCCTGCCCCGGACTGGTCGGCAGGAATGTCGTGCAACACCGTCGAGGTCAGTTGGGCCGAGGCCAGGCCGAGCCCAACACCGTAGACAATGAGAGTAAGAACACTCAGCCAGGTGGATCCCTGCATACCGACGACCCAGGCCAGCAACCCGACGCCGATGACCTCGAGGGCCAGCCCGAGGACCACCACCCCGGTGGCACCCATCCTCGCGGCTAGGTGACGTGCCGACGCCCCGGAGAAGAATGCTCCCAAGGCCATTGCGGCGAGCACGATGCCAGTACGCACCGTCGAGAGACCAAGCGAGTTCACTAGGAACAGCGGTAGCACGAATGTGAGGGAAAACTCGCCGATGGCCACCGTGGCGGCAGTGAGATTACCCCAGGAGAACGTCCCTACCCGGAACAGAGTCAGGTCGAGTAGGGCGTCGCGGCCGACCTTGGCGCGGTGATGCTCCCAGGCGATGAATAGCATGATGAAAACCAGGCCGATAGCGATCGCCCACGGCACGGGGGACATCGACCAACTGGCCGGCCATTCCCACCCGAATATTTTGAAGGTTTCTTTCTTATCCCACCATCCCAGGGTGGTGGCCTCAATGAGCCCAAAGATGAGCAGGCCAAAGCCGATGGCTGAGGTGAGCACACCGTCGACGTCGACGCCTTTGTCAGCAGGTTTGCCGCGAGTCTGTGGCACCCATGCGGCAATTCCAGCCAGTACCAGCAGTCCCAACGGAAGGTTGACCCAGAAGATCCAACGCCATGACGCGTATTCAGTCAAGACTCCGCCCAGCAGTGGGCCGAGGGCTGCCATGCCACTCATGACGGCGCCCCAGATGCCGAAAGCGGCGGCGCGATCCTTGCCCTGGAAGAGCGAGTTCACTGATGACAGGGTGGACGGCAACACAAGCGCGCCTCCCACACCCTGGACGGTACGCGAGGCGATGAGGGAGCCAGGGCCCGACGCCGTCGCGGCCAGCAGAGACCCTCCGACGAAGAGGACCACGCCAGTCGCGAAGGTGGTGCGGCGCCCGATTCGGTCGCCGAGGCGACCGGCTCCGAGTAGGAGAGCAGCGAAGATGACGTTGTATATGGCGTTGACCCACTGAGCGTCGGTGAGGTTCAGGTTGAGGGCCGAAATCATCGTCGGTAGGGCAACACCGACGATTGTGCCATCCAAGATGATGAGGGAGAGCCCTGCGGCGAGGATGGCGAGGGCTTTCCAGCGCCCGGGGAAGGGCTGGGCCGCAGTGGCGGCGGAGCTGGCGTCTGACACGGCATTCCTTTCGACTTGTCGACATTACGAAGGCGATGGTCCATCGGCATCGACCAAAAGGTTGAAAACCTCTCCTACGTTCAGCCCATCAGAGCGGCGACAGTGGTACTTGCTCGCCTCATACTCATAGGCTGAAATCCCATGACGATCGCTCGTGACCGCAGAGCCGGTTCAGCCTGACATAAAGTGAGACCGCGACGGATCAGCACGGGTGGAGACTTACGGTGCTGTCGCAAATCTCGGACGAGACGCCGGGCAAAGTTCAGCCAGCGAGGTCGGTCCAACCAGATCGGTAGCACGTTGAGGCCCGCCTGCAGACATGGCTCCAGCAAGTCGGGGGCAAAAATTCCCTCCGCAACGACTGCCCGTGCGTCCCCAACCTCGACGACGTGGTTGCCGTCGGCTCGCGACCGTGAGATGTCATAGCAAGGGACGACGGTATGCCCTGTGGTGGCGAGTTCTCCGAGGGCTTCGACAGCGACCGGAAGATTCCAGGAGGAGACGTCGTCCCAGTCGACCATGTCGCGCACCATGGGTAGTCCGGGTTCGTCGTGATCTCGGTAGAAGTCGTCGAGGCGTAGCTCGGGTAAATCCGCCATATGAGTGAGACGGGATTTCCCGGATCCAGAGGGTCCTGCCAATAGGATGATCGTGCGCGCCACGGCTGCCGAGTCTATCGGGAACGTATCCGGAACGTACGCCGACTCGGCCCTTGCGAAAAAGCGGGGCATCCAAGCATCACAATGTCTGATGCTCTCATGGCTCCATGGGAGCCTCCTCAGCCCTCGGGCGTGAGTCGGCGCGGTTGGGCGATAAACAAAGGCCAGCGTCACTTATCACCCACCACGCTGAGAAGCTGACCGTGACCGGCGTAACGTGGCGATTACGTCTAAACGTTGGCAGAGAGGTTTCTTTCATGGGCTTTGATTCGCAGCCGCTGCGCGCATACGTTGAACACAACTTCACCTACGTGGCAGGGCTGGAGCGTAACCTGCACCGATTCGGCGACTCACCCGCCATGATCGACCCGGTGGCCGATCGCAGCTGGACCTATCGCGAACTGGCCGCCGACGTCGAACGCTTCGCCGTCGTGCTCTCCCAGCATGGTGTCGGTCCCGGGGACACGTTCGCCTTCGAACTGTTCAACACCTCGCAGTTCGCGATCTGCTATCTTGCCGCTCACCGTCTGGGGGCGGTGGGAACTGTCCTCAACTGTCGGCTCGCTCCCGGCGAGTTGGCCTGTGCCCTGCGTGATGCCCGCCCCAAGGTGCTGGTCTACGACGCCGAGGTCACTTCTCGAGTGCTGCCGGCACTTGAGGAGGTCGCTCCGGAGCGCGAGACCCCGACACCCTCGCTCATCCAGGTGGCTCCGGCTGGCACCTCACCGGACCTGCCCGACGGCGCCGTCGACTTCGACACCGCTTTGTCCCAGGCCGATGGAAGGGCCCCGGATCGTCCGTCGAATCTCAGCACCTACGACGAGGTCATCCGTCTCTACACCTCAGGGACGACCGGCCTGCCGAAAGGTGTCCCGCTGCCGTCCTTCGTGGAGGTCATGAGTGCGCACGATGTCATCATGCATTTCCCGCTCACTCCACAAGACCGCACCCTTAACATGACCCCGTGGTTCCACCGTGGTGGCCTGCACTCTGGCGGTCCTAACCCCACCTTCTACGTCGGGGGATCAGTGGTGCCGATGCGCGAGTTCGACGCCGACACCGTGCTCGACTGGGTGGGCCGTTACCAAATCACCTTCCTCATCGGCGCACCGACGGCCCTGGAGCGTCTGGCCCGCGCCCAGGAGAAAAATGCGCGTGACCTGTCGGGATTGAAGGGCATCGTCACTATGGGATCTCCACTCGACGCCGGTTCGGCCCGGCGGTATATGGAGGTTCTCACCCCCAATATCTCGAACGGGTACGGCACCACTGAGACCTTCTGGAACACCTTCCTGCGTCCCTTCGATCTGCCGGGAATGGCTGGTACAGCTGGTCGGGCCAGCACTGATGACGACGTCGAGGTGGTCAAGGTTTTTGACGACCGTATCGCTGAGCCCGACGAGCTGGCCGCCAAGGACGGCGTTGAGGTCGGTGAGGTCGCGATGCGCAGTCCCAAGTGCGGTATGTCCTACTCCGGCGAGACTGGCTCGAAGGATCCGAAGTTCCATGCCGGATGGTTCTACCCGGGTGACCTCGCGACTTGGGACGAGCATGAGTTCGTCACCATCGTCGGACGTAAAGACGAGATGATTATCAGCGGTGGTGAGAACGTGTTCCCAACCCAGGTGGAGTCCGTGCTGGAATCCCACCCGAGCGTCCTGGAGTCGATCGTGGTGGGTCTGCCTGATCCGGAATGGGGGCAGCTGGTCGTTGCCTACGTGGTGGCCGATCCTGACGCTGCTGCAGTGACAGCTGATGAGCTGGAGGCTCACTGCCTGGCTAGTGAGGACCTGGCCCGGTTCAAACGACCTCGCGCCTACCGCTTCGTTGACAAGTTGCCGATGACGCCGACAGGCAAGAAGAAGCATGTTGAGGCCACCGCTATGGCATGCCGGGAGGCCGACACATTCGTGCGTCCCCGTCATTACTGACGAGGACGCATCGTCCGGGTCGCAGGGACGCTCAGATTCCGAGAGCCTGGGACATCTCGTCTCGTAGGGTCGTCATGTCTGCGTCAAGACGGGCCTTGGTGGCTGACAGATCGGCGGCCGATTCCGCTGGGGTTGCGCGTACCTCGAGGTAGCACTTGAGCTTCGGCTCGGTGCCTGAGGGACGAGTGACAACGTGAACGCGAGGTCCGGTCAGCTCGATCGCGTTCTGCTGTGGTAGCCCGGACCCATTGCTGGGATCGTCGAGGTCGCAGACATCGACGCGATCACCTAGCAGGGTTGCGGGGGGCTGGTTGCGCAAGCGGTCCATGGCCTGGGAGATGATCGACATGGTGGTGACGCGCACCGCGAGCTGGGAAGTGCGGTGTAGACCATGGGCGGCCCAGATTTCGTCGAGACGTTCGGCGATGGTGGTGCCGGAGGCCTTGAGTTCACCGACCAGACGCAGGATCGTTGCCAAGGCGGTGATGCCGTCCTTGTCGGGTACGTGGGAAGGATCGCAGCAGTAACCAATGGCTTCCTCATAGCCGAAGACGAGTCCAGGTACACGGCCGATCCACTTGAACCCGGTCAAAGTCATGTGGTGCTTGCGTCCGGCAGCCTTAGCCATCCGTCCCAGACAGGTCGATGAAACCACCGAGTTGGCGTAAACACCGTCGAGACCACGACGCAGGGCATCGTCACCAAGAAGAGTGCCCAGTTCGTCGCCGGTAAGCATCCGCCAGTCCCCGTCAATAACGGCTGCTACGGCGCAGCGGTCGGCGTCGGGGTCAGAGGCGATAACGACGTCGGCGTCGTGCTTGCGGGCTTGAGCAATGGCCAGATCGATGGCGCCGGGCTCCTCGGGGTTCGGGAAGGCTACAGTCGGGAAATCCGGGTCTGGATTGAGCTGCTCGGTCACCCCGATAAATTCGGGTAAGCCAGCCTTCTCAACGAGACGACGCACGACCCGTGTTCCGACCCCGTGCATGGCGGTATAAACCCAGGTGACGTCGGGATTGGCCGTAGTCAGCTTGGCGGCGCGACAGACATAGGCATCAATGAGCTCGTCGCCGATGAACTCAATGTCGTCACCGCGAGCAATCGCACCCACGGGCTCTTCAGACACGACCTCGATTTCGTGGGCAATCTCGGCGTCGGTGGGTGGAACGATCTGGGAACCGTCCCCCAGATAGACCTTGTACCCGTTATCAGCGGGAGGATTGTGGGAGGCCGTCACCATGATACCGGCGACTGCCCCATAATGCTTGATAGCGAAAGCCGTCACCGGGGTCGGAATGGGGGAGTCGGCCAGCAGGGCGTGGAAACCTGCCCCGGCCATGATCTCGGCGGTATCGCGGGCGAAGACGTCAGAATTGTGACGAGCGTCGAAACCGATGACGACGGTCCCTCCTCGGCTGCTGTGGGAGCGCAACCAGGAAGCGAAACCGGCAGCGGCACGCTGGACAACGACTCGGTTCATGCGGGACGGGCCGGGACCGAGTGCCGCGCGTAGACCAGCGGTGCCGAAGGTCAATGGTCCGGCGAAGGCCGACTTCACCGCTGCGATGGCTTCAGCTTCACCAGACTGGGCGCGGACGAGCAAATCGGACAGTTCGGTGCGCGTGGCCTCGTCGGGGTCTTGGTCGAGCCAGGACTGAACTTCTGCGACGAGTTCGGGGCTAAGCCTTTCAGGGCGGGTGGTGGTCATGGTTCCTCGATGGGCTGTGGGATGGATCAGATGGCAGCCGTGATATCGGCGAGAAGGCTAGCTAGTCGAGGGGCGGCCTGCTTGCCAGCAGCGATAACTTCGGCATGGTCAAGTGGGGCATCAGTGACCCCGGCTGCATGGTTGGTGACCAGGGACAGCCCAAGTAGGTCGAGACCGGCTTCGCGGGCGGCAATGGCCTCAAGGGCGGTTGACATTCCCACAAGGTCGGCGCCGATGGTGCGAGCCATGCGAACCTCAGCTGGGGTCTCGTACTGGGGGCCGCGGAACTGAGCGTAAACACCGGTTGGAGTGCCAGGGGCAACCCTCTCGGTGACCTCCAGCAGGCGTGGGGTCCACGCCGTCGACATATCAATGAAAGTGGCGCCGCGCAGCGGGGTGGCACCGGTGAGGTTGATGTGGTCACGAATAGCGACGATGGTTCCCGGGCCCCACGACGGGTCTAATCCGCCGCAACCATTCGTGAGGATCATCGTGGTGGCACCCAGCGCGGCGACAGTGCGCACTCCGTGGACCACCGGCTCGACCCCACGGCCTTCATAAAAATGAGTGCGGCCAGTGAGCACAACGGCGGTCTTTCCGCTGGGCAGGGCCACGGCTACGAGGTCGCCGCCGTGTCCGGCAACAACAGGTGCAAAGAATCCGGGCAGTTCACTCAGCGGGATCCTCCCAAGAGTCGTGCCCAGGCGATCAACTCCAGCAGACCATCCTGAACCAAGGACGAGGCCCATGTCGACGCTGGTCAGAGATAGGCGGGAACGGATGGCATCGGCAGCATTGCGGGCGATGGCCTGGGGATCGGTGAACTCCGGTGACGTCATGGGGTTAACCCTAGAGGTTTTCGCTGTTTCGGGAGTGCCAGCCCTGGCCATGTGCTGCGATTTTCGTCAGCTGGGATAGCCGTTTGGGGTGTTCAGTGTCGAAATGCGTGATGAATCGAGGGTTTCCTCACACCGGAGATTTCTCTCGATGTCGACAGATGAGCCGTCGCGACTGAAAGAATGCCGCCATGACGTCTATGGTGATCATTGGGGCAGGGCCTGGAGGATACGAGGCCGCCAGCGTTGCAGCAGCTGGTGGCGTTGAAGTCACTGTCGTTGAGGAAACTGGTATCGGAGGAGCTGCTGTCCTCACCGACTGCGTCCCGTCGAAAACCCTCATCGCCACTGCGGAGGTCACATCGACCTTGCGCCGCGCAGCTGAGCTCGGATTACGTCACACCGAGACGTTCGAGGTTGACCTCGACGCCGTCAACTTTCGGGTGCGTCAGCTTGCCCAAGCCCAGTCTGACGACATTAGCCGCGGACTGGAGCGCAAAGGAGTGCGGCTGATCAGCGGACGGGCGCGGTTGGCGACAGGTGCTCCTGGTCACCTGCATCGGGTTGTTATCAACGACGATGAGACAATCGACGCCGACATTGTGCTGCTAGCCACCGGGACCACTCCGCGCGAGCTGCCCGCGGCCCGCTGTGACGGGGAGCGCATCCTTACATGGAAACAGGTGTACTCGATGCGGGAGGTACCTGAACACCTCATCGTGGTGGGATCTGGCGTCACTGGTGCGGAGTTCGCGTCGGCCTACGATTCGTTGGGATGCCCAGTAACGCTGGTGTCGTCACGCGATCAGGTTCTCCCCGGCGAAGACCCCGACGCGGCCCAGGTGTTGCAGCAGGTCTTCGAGTCTCGCGGCATGGAGATTTTGTCGCATTCCCGCGCAGTGTCCGCGATCCGCGACGGGGACGCAGTCGTGGTCGGGCTGGAGGACGGTCGGACCGTTCGTGGATCTCACGTCCTTATGGCAGTCGGGTCGACCCCCAACAGCGCTGATCTCGGTTTGGAAGAGGTCGGTGTAGCTGTCGGTCCGCGCGGCCACATCACCGTCGACAAAGTTTCGCGCACCAACGTTCCCGGTATCTATGCTGCCGGAGACTGCACCGGCGTCTTCGCCCTGGCGTCTGTGGCAGCGATGCAGGGACGCATTGCGGTGTGGCACGCCCTGGGCCAGGCACTCCAACCGCTGGACTTGTCCTTGGTGTGTTCCAACGTTTTTACCTCTCCCGAGATTGCCACAGTTGGTGTGACGCAAACTGACGTCGATTCCGGGAAGGTGCAGGCAAGGTCGACTCGGCTGGACTTGTCGACGAACCCGCGTGCCAAAATGCAGGGGCTTCACGACGGTTTCGTCAAGCTTTTCTGCCGTCCAGCGACTGGCAACATCATTGGCGGAGTGGTCGTCTCACCGCGGGCTAGCGAGCTCATCCATCCCATTTCGGTAGCAGTAGCCGAACGCATACCCGTCGACGCTTTTCAGCATGACTTCACCGTCTATCCATCCCTATCGGGATCGGTTTCGGAGGCGGCACGCCGGTTGCAGACCTTCGTCGCGTGAATTCGCCCGTAGCCCCGGGGCGCGAGTATCCGGGCGGATCAGAAATCGTCAAAGAGAGCAGAGAATAGACCCAGCCCGACTAGGCCAAGACCGCCAACAGCGAGGCCGCTGATGACGGGGTCAGATTCGTAGCGGCGGTAGTATCCCTGTACCCACGGGGCATAGTCGGGGCCCGCCTGCCAGTAAGGCAGCTGGGCGCCATTGACGTCGACGGTACGAATCCATGGGGAACGACCCTGTTGAACGCGCTGGGCATCGGCGGCGCATGCGGGAACCTTGCGCGCCACCCCGCCGTCGGGCGAATACATGACGTCAGTCGTCGACGGGCCATGTGCCGGATCAAAGAAACACGGTGGACGCACCTCGGGGATCGGCTCACCGTTAGCGCGAGCTTGCACGCAGGCGATGGCGTGCCGCCCCTCCTCGAGGGTTTCAGTTACGAGCGGGATCGAGCGGGTGCTCTTGTCCTGGGCCATCAGTGTCTTGGCGCGGTCATAGCAATCAAGGGCCATATTCCAGTCCTTGCGACCGTCAGCCGATATATCCTTGCCAACCATTTCCATGTCGAGGTCTCGTAAGGCCTCGCCGAAGGTGGTGACGTCCTCTTCTGTTTCCTGCCGCATCTGGGAGACCTTGGCCTGAATGGCTTTCGCCCGCTGAGCCTCCAACTCGCGGGACTGACGCTGGGCACGCATAAGTGATGTTGTCGTCGCCACGAGCCCCACAAAGAAGAGGAGGAACAGCAGGAGGTTACCGGACATGATGACCAGAATGCCGCCTCGAAGCGACACTCACAAGCGAAACCATGTTCTGACCCTCACTCATCAACAATTTCACACACGACCTCACCTGAGGAGACCGTTGAGCCGACCATGGCGTTGAGGTTGCGAACAATGCCGCTGCGATGGGCAGCGATAGGCTGCTCCATCTTCATGGCCTCCATGACGACGATCTGGTCGCCTTCGTTGACCTCTTCTCCCTCTACGACATTAACCTTGATGATTGTTCCCTGCATCGGGCAGGCCACAGAGTTGCCGGTCGCTGCGGCGCGGCGACCGGCGCGGTTGCGACGGGTAGGTCGGTGAGATTTGGTGCTGGGGACCTGACGAGCGCCGTGCAAGGAGGCGGGGATACGCACCTCAACGCGTTTACCGTTGACCTCGACGACGACCTCACGAGGAGGCTCGGAATTGGCAGACTCGCCCAGAGACCCGGTGTATGGCTCGATCTTGTTGTCGAACTCGGTTTCGATCCAGTCGGTAAAGACGCCGAAGCAGCCGTCGGCGGCAGTGAAAGCCGGGTCGTGAACCACCGCCTGGTGAAAGGGAATGACCGTCGGCATGCCGTCGATGACGATTTCGTCGAGGGCGCGGGCAGCTCGAGCCAGGGCTTGCTCACGGCTATCACCAGTGATGATGAGCTTGCCGATGAGGGAGTCGAAGGCACCCGGCACCGTCATGCCGGAATGGTATCCCTCGTCCATGCGGACGCCAGGGCCGTACGGTGGCTGCCAAGAGGTGAGGGTTCCGGGAGCTGGCATGAACCCCATTCCGGGGTCCTCAGCGTTGATGCGGAACTCGAAGGAGTGACCGCGCAGCTGTGGGTCCTCGGGCGTCAGGTGACCGCCTTGGGCGACATGGAACATCATTTGCACCAGGTCGACTCCGGCCACTTCTTCAGAAACAGGGTGCTCTACCTGCAGCCGGGTATTGACCTCGAGGAAGCTGATTGTTCCGTCTTGACCGACGAGGAATTCGCAGGTTGCGGCGCCGACATATTCGGCCTCCTTGAGGATGGCGCGGGAGGACTCGTAGAGACGGGTCAGTTGCTCGTCACTGAGGAAAGGTGCCGGGGCCTCCTCGACGAGCTTCTGGTGACGACGTTGCAGGGAGCAGTCGCGGGTAGAGATGATCTGCACGGTACCGTAGTGGTCGGCGATGCACTGGGTCTCGACGTGACGCGGCTTGTCCAGGTAGCGCTCGACGAAACATTCCCCACGTCCGAACGCGGTGACGGCTTCACGAACAGCTGATTCGTAGAGTGGGGTGATGTCGTCCATCGAGTGGGCGACTTTGAGGCCGCGTCCACCGCCGCCGAAGGCCGCTTTAATAGCAAGCGGCAGGCCGTGTTCTTTCGCGAATTGGACGACCTCCTCGGGATCATCGACTGGATCAGCGGTGCCCGGGACGAGTGGCGCACCAACTTTTTGGGCGATGTGGCGGGCCTGTACCTTGTCGCCCAGGACGCGGATGGCATGTGGCGGTGGGCCGATCCATAGGAATCCAGCGTCGATGACGGCCTGGGCGAAGTCGGCGTTTTCGGAGAGGAATCCGTAACCAGGGTGAATAGCGTCGACCTCAGCGCGGCGGGCGACGTCGAGGATCTTGTCGACGTCGAGGTAAGTCTGGGCAGGAGTGACGCCGTTGAGAGCGAAGGCCTCATCGGCGAGTTTGACGAACAGCCCCTCAGAGTCGGAGTCTGCGTAGACGGCCACGCTGGTGATGCCGACGTCCTTGGCGGCACGGATGATGCGTACCGCGATCTCACCGCGGTTCGCGACGAGTACCCGCTTGATGGTCCTATCCACAGTTCCTCCGATCGGCTTTTGGGGACGGGACGCCCTCACGGCGAGTCTAAGGGGTTGACGTACGTCGCATGGTCATTGTCCATCTCTTCTTCCCCTCGCCACCGTGTAGCGACGTTGATGTGGGAGCCCTGGAAAATCTCGTTCTGGTTGCATGGATGGCAGTGGGAATCTTGCTGACTAGCTTTGCCATAAATAGGTGGGGTAGTCGTTGTGGGTAATCGGAGACGACGCGCGAGGCCGCTAGCCTGACCGTCATGGCGACACCACAGTTCATCCTGGACCTGAGACGTCATATTGGTCATGCGCCATTATGGTTGGCCGGCAGTAGTGCTGTCGTGGTGCGTGATGGCCCTCGGGGGCCTCAGGTGCTGTTGGTGCAGCGGGCCGATGACGGGCAATGGACGCCGGTCTGCGGAATTATAGAGCCGGGGGAGAGGCCCGATGAGGCCATCCTTCGCGAGATCCACGAAGAGACAGGGGTAGTAGCAGAGGTCGTCCGACTAGTTCGGGTTAACGTGGCTGCCCCCGTCACCTATCCCAATGGCGATCAGTGCCAGTTCCTCGACCACGACTTCTTGTGTCGGTGGGTGAGCGGTGAGCCCATGGTCGATGACGACGAGTCCAGCCATACCGGGTTCTTCAGCATCGACCAGCTGCCCCCGATGGTGCCGCGTCACCGTCGGCGCATCGAGACCGCGCTCAATCCTGCCGATACCGTCATCATGAGTTCGGACATGGTGAGCCCAGACATCCAGGAGGTCCGATGAGCCTTTCCCAACTCTCCTCCCGAGTGTGGCAGTACGGCAAGGTCATCGCAGAGTCGGTGCCTTTGGAGACCCTAAACGAGGAACTCTCCGATACCAGGACGCTTAGCTGGTACGACCTCACCGCTCCTGATCGTGAGGACATCGACATCTTGGCCGATGAGCTTAATCTGGACTTTCACACTGTTGAGGATGCCGAGGCTCCCGGCGAGCGCCCGAAGGTTACCCGCTATCCTGACCATCTCTTCCTCACGACTTACGCCGCGACCATTGGTGAGACCGATGATCCCAACAGTCGTTTGATCGTCTCGCGGGTTTCGGTGTGGGTGTTCGCGCACGGCGTCGTTAGTGTTCATCGCAACGATCTGCCAGAGATCGCGGAGGTACTCAACCGCCTCGACGCGAACCCGGACCTCATCTCGAATGGGCCGATGGGTATCGTCCACGCTATTCTCGATGTCCTTGTTGACGGCCATTTCGATACCGTTCAGCATCTCGACGACGTGGTTGAAGACGTAGAGGACCAGCTCTTCGACGACTCCATCGATACCCAGCAGGTGCAACTTCGGGTTTACCGGCTGCGCAAGGAGCTGGTGCAGTTTCGTCGGATCGTGCTCCCGATGCGCGAGATCGTCTCGACGATTAGTCGTCCGAGTAGGGAAGCTGTTGCTGTTCCGCGTGTCCTTGAGCCTTATTTCAATGATCTTTACGATCACTCCATGCGGGTGTCAGAGTGGTCCGATTCCCTGCGGGACCTGGTCGCGACGATTTTCGAGACGAATCTTTCCATTCAGGATGCCAAGCTCAATATCGTCATGAAGAAACTGGCGGGTTGGGCGGCCATCATTGCGGTACCCACCCTTGTCACCGGGTGGTTTGGTCAGAATGTGCCCTTTTGGGGGGATGGACGACCCCTGGGGCTGTGGATCTCTACGGTATTGGTCGTTGCATCGAGTGTCCTCCTGTATTTGGTGTTCCGTAGGGAGGACTGGATATGAGCAGCGGGCGGGTGATTGTGCGTGCTTGCTGGGGTGGGACATGCGCCATGGATGGGTGGAACCGACGCGGCCGGTGCCTGGTCGCACCGAGGATCGACGTTGATCGAGGTGCGAAACGGCGGGGGCGCCCACCTGTGATGGTGGGCGCCCCCGCCGTGTTACGGGGTGATGGCCGTTATGGGGCCATCACCGTGGGATCACACACCCGTGTGAGGCATTAGCCCTGGGTGGCTGGGGCCGACCGGAATCATGGTCGGGGTTGGTGTCGGAACCACTGGTGCGGTGACCGTGGTGGTTTCGGCGTGTTCACCGCACTTGCCCTGGGCGAGCACCTTGCCGTTGTTATCGGTGAGGGTCTCCACCCAGTAGTAGGTGCCAGCTTCCCCGACGGTCACCTTCGGAGAGGCGATGTCGATGGGCTGGACGTGGTCGCCGGCCGGAACCGCGACGGGCTTGGTCGTGATAACCGAGTCGCCGCACATGTTCGGTAGTAGCCCCTTGTGGGACAGCTTGAACGTGATGTGGGCGCCTTCGGGGACCGTGCCGGTGATGTGGGCGGTGTCGCCGAAGGGCTTGCCCACCTCGGCGGTCTGGTCGGCGGTGGTGGTCACTTTCACATGATCCGTCGGGGTTGGTGTCGGCGTCGGGGTTGGTGTCGGCGTCGGGGTTGGTGTCGGCGTCGGGGTTGGTGTTGGCGTCGGCGTCGGCGTCGGGGCCGGACTTAGTGGCTGGATGGGAACAATGATGCGATCTTGGTGCCCCTGTTGCCCTGCTTCAAGGCTCAGGGCTGCACCGGCGAAATCTGAGGTCCCCCGTGCGTCGGACGTGGAGTCCAACGGATCTGAGACAGGAACAGCCTTTTTGATCAAATAATTATAAAGACTCGATATGTGCTTCTTTGCACTGTCGGGAACGGATACCAGCCTACCATTTTCATATTCGGTGATGTCATCGCTTTTCAGGGTGAAATCGTCACTGAAGTGCCATATTGCCGCCTGGGTGGCGGTTACGGCATCCCTGTGATCGGATCCTGTTGCATCATCGTTCCCATTAGCGGCGTTAGCTTGCTTCTCTAACTCGTCAAGAGCTTTGCTAGGGTAGCCGTTTTTTGCAATCCACCCAATCTTGGGGAGTGCGTTGGTGAGATTATCGTTGTAATGTGGTTTCAGTTCACTCCACTTGGTGAGAGTACCAGTGTCCTGATGGTACCGCTCTTGAAGTGAATTCTTCTCAATGCAGTACGCCAGTACTGGATCGCCATCTAGTGTATGAGAGTTGTCTTCTGTGTCCGTCGGGTGGAGCGCCGTTAGATTAGCAAGCCCCGCAGCTGCTCCATCTTCGAGATAATATCCCGTGTAATAGAAGAGGCCGTCCCTCAGTGAGTCGCTGACGTAACTTGGGAGTTTCTTGTAGAAGGGGGAATCTGCGTATGCGGTCAATGACACCGAGGCTTGATCTCCAGCCTTCGCATGAATTTCATTTACTGCGTCAGCCTTCGCGGGGAGCGGGGGCAGTAAAAGCGCAGACCCAGCAATGAGCACTCCGGTCAATACTGCGGTCGTGGGGGATTTAAACCTTTGTTTCATGTGGTTAGATGATCCTTTTGTTTTGGCTGTCTTGGAAAAATTATGTGAAACGAAAAATTATGTGAAACGATTGGTTGAGGGCTTTCTTTTTTTCTCCTTTTCCTTCGAAATCGTCAAATCAACGCGCAATCATATCAGAAATTATATACAGTGTCAACTGGGTAATTTGTGTTATGCGTTCTCGTGGCAAGACTTCCGGTCGCACGTGCGGCGAGTTGATCGCATTGGTCGCGTATTATCCCCGCGATGATTCGGTTAAAGGTGCTTGGGGCTGTATGACCGTACCTCTGGGGCGTTGGCGGCATGATAATGGATGTGCCGAATGGGCCTTGCATATGCCATCAAGTGAGATTTGAGGCCGAAGAGGGCTGTTGGGTTGCTATGCGTTGATTGAGGCGCCGCGTCGACGCGGCCGGGGCGAACGGAGGTCACCTGGACTACGTCGCGTTCTTCTTCGCGTAGGGCGCGGGTGAGCGCTCGCAGTGCGTACTGTGAGGCCGCGGGTGGCTCCGGTCACGAGGACGGAAAGTCTGAATATCTGCGCTATGAGACGGATTCTGTGGAATTATGTGGGGCAAAGGTGCAAGTCTCAGGGTGAGTGTTGCACGAATTCACGATGACGAGGAGTTCGTGTCCACCCGGTTCGCGAACTTGTGACGTCATCGGGGACTTCTGACTCGGGTCCGGACGGGGCTTGTGACACCCGCCTTCAGGGGAGAGGAGCGCAGATGATTAGTCTCACCATTGGACTAGCACTTGCCGTATCGATAGCCATCGGCCGCGTTCGGAAGATCAACATCGGTCTCGTCGCGATTCCGTTCGCCTACATCATCGGCGCGTTTTTCATGCATATGAAGCCGTCCGACGTCATCGACCTGTGGCCGACCCACATCTTCTTTGTCATCCTCGCGATCTCGTTGTTCTTCGGATTTGCGATGGCCAACGGCACGCTCGCGGAGATCGCCAACGGGTTGCTCTATAGATTCCGTGCGGCTCCAGTCATGCTCCCGGTCATGATCCTCCTCGTGTCCGTGCTCATTTCGGCCTTGGGTGCCGGGTACTACGCCGTCATGGTGCTTATGGCGCCCATCGCTCTCCTCGCGTGTCGCAAGATCGGGATCAACCCGCTCGTTGGTGCGTTGTGCGCCGACTGCGGGGGGCAGGTGGGGTCGAACTTTATGGTCGGCCTCAACGGGGTGATTTTCCGTAACCTCATTACTGGCGAGAAGTTTAGCTCAAACGAGGCTTTCGTGGTCTCGACGACGATCTTCGTCGTCTACCTCGTCATGACTTTCTTCATTATCCTGACGATGCTCTTCATCTCCTCGCATCAACGCAAACGCGACGGAATGATGGCTCAAAAAGTGACCTTTGCCGAACCCATACCACTGGACCGACGTCAGCGCACGAATGTGTGGCTCATCGGGGTTTTCGTCGTCATTCTTCTCGTGCCGCCGATCCTCCATCTTTGTATGCCGCACAACTCGGCCGTGACCTGGGTGAACTCGCGGGTCGATGTCTCGCTCTTCGCTATCCTCTTCGCCATTGTCTGTGCGCTTATGAGGGTCGGTGAAGAGAAAGAGTCGCTCTTACACGTACCGTGGTCGACCCTCATCATGATCGGTGGGATGGGCATGCTCGTCTCGATAGCTGTCAAGGCGGGCACGATCTCGTTGCTTGCTGGGTGGGTTGGACACACACCGAGACTGCTCATCCCCGTTGTTCTGTGCTTCCTGGCGGCAGTTTTGAACATGTTCGGCGGCAGTTTCGTCGGGGTTGTCGCCCCGGCTCTGTTCCCAGTCGTGGCGACCCTCGCGAGGGCGACCGGCATGAGCCCGGTGCTCCTGTACACGAGCACGACGATCGGTGGTCTGGCCACCGGTATCTCGCCATTCTCGGCCGGCGGAGCCATGGTTCTGGGATTCACCGACAAGGACGAGAGGGACGACATGTTCCACCGTGAGTTCGCCGTCGGCCTGCCTGTCTGCGTCGGCGCAGCGCTTGTCGTGAGTTTCTTGTGCTCGCTCGTGCTCGGCTGAGGGGGAAAGGATGAGCCGTGGTGACGTTGCCATCGGCTATCCCACCAATTCTGGGCCACGTTGTGGTTACTCCTCGGCAATTCCCGACGTCACTGGGAAGGTCTTCTAGACTTGATAGCGTGACGAAGATTGCACTTGCTATTGCCGGGTCCGAGGCGTCCGGTGGCGCTGGAGCCCAGACCGACCTCAAGACTTTTCACCAGCTCGGGGTGTTCGGATGCACGTCCTTGACGTGCATCGTCTCGTTTGACCCTCACAATGACTGGGGACACCGGTTTGTGCCGGTGGACCCGCAAGTCATCCATGATCAGATTGAGGCGGCCGTTGCCGTCCATGGTCGGGTCGACGCCGTGAAGATCGGTATGCTCGGCACCCCGACGACGATTGGCGTCGTCGCTGAGGCTCTTGAGAGCTATCAGTTCCCTAAGGTCATCCTTGATCCGGTGCTCATCTGTAAGGGTCAGGAGCCCGGTGCCGCCCTTGACACCGACAATGCTTTACGCGAGAAGCTCCTGCCACGCGCTGACGTCGTGACTCCGAACCTCTTCGAGACTCAGACCTTGGCCGGGGTGGACGAGATCACCTCCGTGGAAGCCCTTAAAGATGCTGCCAAGCGGATTGGTGACCAGGGAGTTCCGGTCGTCATCGCCAAGGCCGGCACCCTGCTGGACACTGGCACCGCTCTGGACGTCTACTACGACGGCCATGATTGCGAGGTCCTTGAAGTTCCTGCCGTCAGCCAGGAGCGCGTCTCTGGTGCTGGATGCACCTTGGCTGCCGCGATCACCGCGGAGATTGCCAAGGGGGCCAGCGCCCTCGATGCTGTCCGCACTGCTAAGCAGGTTGTCGTTTCGGCGATCGAAAACCGGATGCACGGCAACGCCCCGTTCGACTGCGTTTACCAGGGAAATTACCGAGCCTGAAACCGTCACAAGGTTCACATGATGTTGGCCCCGGCATGTGATGACGCTGGGGCCAACTTGCCCCCCGCGCCCTGCTGATGGCCCGGGTCGTGCTGCGGGGTGGATCAGCCGCGGAAGACTGGGCGCACTGAGAGTTCTTCGATCATGGCGTCCGCGCTGGCTTCCAAGGCTGCGCGCACGGTGACGGCAACCGACTGTGGGCGCAGATGTTCGGCGGCGTTGTAGGGGCGCCCGGCCTGGGCTTGGAGCTCCACCTGCATGTCGGTGTCGACGCGGCCGGGGTGGATGGAGGTTACCCGGACTATGCCGCGTTCTTCTTCGCGTAGGGCGTGGGTGAGTGCTCGCAGTGCATATTTTGATGCTGCGTATACGCCACCGCTGGCGGGGGTTCGCAGGAATCCTGATCCGGAGTTGATCATGATGACATCGCCGTGGCTGGCGCGTAGTAGTGGAAGTACTAGGCGAGTGAGGTCGGCGACGGCGATGACGTTGATCTCTAACACTCGGCGCCATTCGTCTCGGGGCTGGGAGCCAATATCGCCAGGTTACGTCGCGCTCACTCCTGCACTGTTAATAAGGACGTCAAGGTGGTCTAGTTGGGAGACGGCTGTAGCGGTGGCCTCCTCGTCGGTCAGATCGACGACGAAGGGGGAGGCGTTGGGTAGTTCTGATACCACGTTGTCGACGGCTTCTTGGTGGCGTCCTCCCACGATGATGTGGTGGTCACGTCCTAGCTCGTCGGCGATGGCCCGCCCGATGCCGCGGGTGGCCCCGGTCACGAGGACACTCTTAGTGCCATGGCTGTTGTGTGAAATTTCTGACGTCGTGGGGGCTTTCATAACGCCACCGTACTCGTCCTACCAGGAGCGATACCGCGTACACCATGGCCGACGTAGACGCCGGCGCGATGTATCTGCGGGTTGCCAACAACCTCAAGCGTCCCGCCCGCGCCCCTGACAGTGCGATCCATGCTGTGTGTCGTGCCTGATACTGCATGGCCAGGTGTAAGGCGCGATCAGCGATAGCATCGTCGGCATGAATGCCAGGGCAGCGGTTGCGGTGACGGTTCTGCTCGTCGTGGCGGGGTGTGCTCCTTCACACGGGGGAGCCGTGCCGAGCCCTTCTGCTGCATCCGCTACCCCGGCTCCTGTCGGTGCGGAGACGCTGGCGAATCTGGGGTTCAAATATGGCCCCCGGAACTTCCGGCTTCCCAAGGGACTGGCCGTCACGTTACGGGTCGATCACGTCAACAACATCACCCTGCTTACTGGGCCAGATACGTCGGGTAAAGTGCACGATTTTCTTGCCGATAATCTGTCGGCATCAGGTTTTACAGTGACGGGAAATGCCGACGGATCCTTGACTTTCATCTCAAATCGCGGCGACACCAAGGGGTGGAGTGGAGGCTTCACTAGTTCCGACGAGGCGGCGGGGCTGACTTTGCGTCACGGCTGAAGCTGTGGAAGGTACAGGGGGCGTGAGACATATTGATAATCCATGCAGTTCGTCTTGCGTGGCCCGGAACCATCGGTGTAATAATTGCTGTCGCCTCCTATTCTGGGGATGATCGAATATTTCCTTTTTGGGGTGTGTTGTGATGATGTCAAGCATCCACCCAATGAAGGGAAACAATCGTTCGGATTGTGTAGAAGGAGATCGAGATGAGTATATAGCCGTAGGATAATCCTGTTTGGAAGGATGCTTTAAGAGATATTGCTGCGGCTAGCATGAGAAGTCCGGTTGGCTCTCTGATGGTAGTGCTAATTACCCTGACGCAACATCTGTTGCGTGTTGAAGAGTCGCAAGTATGAACCGTTCTTCCTGTTCTGGTCAAACCCGACCATGGGGACGATGTGAACAATATTGGGGGTATCACCCAAGGAGATGCGCTCGGGCTCTTCTGGCCATCGTCGGTTAAACGTCAGGTGGCATGCAACCGAGCGCTCAAGCGGTGCTGACGATAGCGTCGGCTGTAAGGGCGTTGTATGGTGAGCGGCAGTTGACACATCGATGCCCGTAATCTGCGACGGAACCTTAAGCCGCCCCGGGACGATCTTCCCACCGTCAGCCCAGATGGCCACCCTTCGGACCGTTCCACAGTGAGGACCATTCGACGTCGAGGTCCATGAGCATCTGGCGCAGCAGGGGTAGAGAGATGCCGGTGACATTGTGGGGATCACCGTTGATACGAGTAATAAAGGCGCCGCCCAAACCGTCGATAGTGAACGCCCCCGCCACCGCGGCGGGTTCGCCACTGTCCACGTAGGCGTCGATTTCGGCGTCGGTGAGGTCGGCAAATGTGACGACGGTTTGGCCGATGCGGGTCTGCTCGCGCAACTGCCCGTTCACAATGACCGCGACGTGATGGCCGCTCACCAACACGCCCTGGTGACCGCGCATCCGACGCCACCACTGCCGGGCGCGCTCGGCAGTGTGAGGTTTGCCGAGAATGCGTCCGTCAAGGTTGAGAACGGAATCGCAGGCCACCACGATCATCCGGTCAGCGGGGTACTCCTCAAGAGCTCCGGACTCGATGACTGAGTGGGCCTTGAGGCGGGACAACCTCGCCGTCATGGCAACCGCGTCCTCCCCGCGCAGATGACTCTCATCGGCCCCTGATGCGATGACGACGGGCTCGATACCGGCGGAACGCAACATACGTAGCCGGGCTGGGGACTTCGAGGCAAGAACGAAACAGGTCGTCATGTCAGTAGCGTCGCAAAGATCCACGCCAGGCTGCCTGGCCGGGCATAAAAGGTTCACGGATGGTACGCCAATACGATTTCCAGCCGAAGGCGATCGGTCGGTCATCAGGCACGTAGGCGTTTGGGCCGGGGCGAGTGAGCTCGGCCACCACCGCCACCAGCGCGCCGAGCTCTTCGTCGGTGAGATTCCCCTTCGTCACCGTGATTGCGTCATCCATGGTGCCCTCACTCACAGCGGGATGTTTCCGTGCTTTTTGGGAGGCAGGGCCTCACGCTTGGTGCGCAACAGACGAAGGGTGCCGATGACCGAGGCGCGGGTCTCGTGCGGATGGATGACCTGGTCGATCCAGCCTCGCTCGGCGGCCTGGTACGGGTTCGATAGGGTCGTCTCGTATTCGTCAATGAGCTCTTTGCGCTTGGCCTGTGGATCAGGATCCGTGGCAAGGGTGCGTCGATGCAGGATGCTGACGGCCCCCTCGGCCCCCATGACGGCAATCTGCGCGGTAGGCCAGGCCAGATTGACGTCGGCGCCGAGGGTCTTGGACCCCATCACGATGTAGGCGCCGCCGTAGGCCTTGCGGGTGACGACGGTCAGTAGCGGCACGGTGGCCTCAGCGTAGGCATAAATGAGTTTGGCGCCGCGGCGGATAATACCGTCGTGCTCTTGCTCGACGCCGGGCAGGAAACCAGGGGTGTCGACGAAGGTGAGCACCGGAATGTTAAAAGAGTCGCAGGTGCGTACGAACCGGGCGGCCTTCTCAGATGCGTCGATGTCGAGGGTGCCGGCATTGACCATCGGTTGGTTGGCGACGATGCCGATCACGCGACCTTCAATGCGTCCGAATCCGCAGATGACGTTGGGGGCGAAGAGTTCGTGGATCTCCAGGAAGGTGTCTTCGTCCAGCACGGTCGTAATGACCTCGTGCATGTCATAGGGCTGATGTGAAGAGTCCGGGATGAGAACGTCGAGCTTGCGGTCGTGATCGGTGATCGTCAGGTCGGCCTCGCCATCGTCGTAGAACGGCGGATCCTCAAGGTTGTTCTGCGGAAGATAGCTAATGAGGTCGCGGACGAACTCGAGAGCATCGTCCTCGTCATTGGCCAGGTAGTGGGAATTGCCCGACTTGACGGAGTGGGTGCGTGCGCCGCCCAGCTCTTCGAGAGAGACGTCCTCACCGGTGACTTGCTTGACGACAGCCGGGCCGGTGATGAACATCTGGGAGGTCTGGTCGACCATAACAATGAAGTCAGTGAGGGCAGGAGAGTAGACGTGGCCTCCGGCCGCCGCACCCATGATGATGGAGATCTGGGGGATAACACCGGAGGCCCTGGTGTTGCGGCGGAAAATATCACCGAAGCGGGCCAGGGAGGCCACTCCCTCTTGGATGCGTGCGCCGCCGCCCTCATTGATGCCGATAAGGGGACAACCAGTCTTGACGGCGAAGTCAATAATTTTGCAGATTTTCTCGCCGTAGACTTCGCCGAGGGATCCGCCGAAGATAGTGACGTCCTGGCTGAATACACAAACCGGGCGACCATGGATCGCGCCGACACCGGTGATGACCCCGTCGGTGTACGGACGTTTGCGGTCCATGCCGAAGTTCGTTGAGCGGTGACGGGCGAACTCGTCAAGCTCAGTAAAGGAATCTTCATCGAGTAGCCGTAAGATGCGCTCCCGGGCGGTCATCTTTCCGGTGGCATGTTGCTTTTCGATGGCCGAGGGGGATGCGGCATTGACGGCCTCGTCGATCCTCCGACCGAGGTCGGCGATCTTCCCGGCCGTGGTGTGGATGTCGATCTCCATATGCTGAGACTATCCGTCAGAGGCGACAAATGTGGTGCCGGGCCGCTCCCCGGGACGACTTATCCCCGGGACGATTTAATAGTGCCGCGGGATCACTGGGAGGCAGTCGTCTCCTGCCGACTCACAGATGCACTAGCGCGCAGCACCACCGCCACAGCAGCCAGGGCAACCGCGGTGATGATGACTGGCAGGTAGAGGCTGTGGGAGACCGGATTCGTTGCCGCTCTTCGGCACACTGCTGAGGCCAGGAAGGTGACGATGAAGGCCAGGCTGTCGAGGCCGAAGTGTGGATCGGCATGAGATGCGACGACAACGAGGAAGATTGCGGCGATGCCGGTCGTGGTACAGGTGAGAGTGGCGCTCGACTGCGTATCGGGTAGAGGGCCGATAATCGCCAGGCACAACAGTGCTGCGATGAGGAACACGGCGAGGATACGACGGGAGTGCTCGTAGAGCGTTTGCATGGTGTCTCCGTATTTATTGCCGCGGCGATCTGTCGTCTCTTTCAGCGATGACATATCTATTTAGGATAACAATAGGGAACCCGGCGTTGGTCCGGCCGTCGCGCGTGGGTACTTTTGGGTAGTCTGAGCAGGTGCCGTCCACACCTTCGCCTATTGCTGATCGCGTTCTTGAGCTTGCTGGGGACACCCTTTTTACGGGGCCTCGTGGGGGAGGAGTTACCTGCATTGACTCCACCGGTTCCACTAACGCCGACATGGCTGCTTTCGTGCGAGCAGGGGGAACGTCTTTCTGCCTACTCGTTGCTGACCACCAAGAGGGCGGGCGTGGACGGTTCACGCGCAGTTGGCAGGATGTCCCCGGTACGAGTTTGGCGATCTCAGCGTTGGTGCCCAATGATCGTCCATCGCAGGACTGGGGCTGGCTGTCGATGGTTGCGGGGCTTGCCGTTGCCAAGGTCATCGAGGAGGTCGGTGGGGCTGACCGTTCCCGAGTGACGCTGAAGTGGCCCAATGATGTGCTCGTGGATCTGGACACTGACCAGGGCGGCAAAGTGTGCGGAATCCTCTCAGAACGCGTCGATGGTCCAGCCGGTCCGCACGCCGTCATCGGAATCGGCATCAACGTTTCGATGGGGCGTGACGAATTGCCCCTGCCGACGGCGGCCTCTCTGGCTCTGTGTGGGTTGAACCACGACAAGAATGAGTTGCTGGCCAGCCTTCTCATCCACCTTGACGAGCTATTAACAGTGTGGTTTGAGACCGGAACGGTGCGAGATCAGTATGTGGCCCGCTGTGACACCATTGGTACTCCGGTCCGTCTGACCTTCGACCCAGAAATCGTGGGTGGTGGTGAGGGGGTCATTGAGGGCATCGGTGTCGACGTTGACGTTGATGGCGCTATCGTGGTGGAAACTTCTGACGGGCGTCGCAGTTTCAACGCTGCTGACGTTCATCATTTGCGAACCAGGTGAGTTCCGCTACGGCGTCCTGAGCGTTCCCACCATCTAGACTGCTGACTATGACGACCCACATCTTGGCCCTTGGTGGTGGCGGTTTCTCGATGTCGAACCGCGGTGAGCCTACCGCTCTCGACCGTCACATCCTTGACCTGTCTGGAAAGTCTTCCCCCCTGGTGTGCTTCGCCCCCACCGCAGCTGCTGACGATCCGGTCTACGTCAACCGTTTTCTGGCCGCCTATTCGGCCCTCGGGGTGCGCAACATGGTGTTGACACTGTGGCAGGGAGCAGCGGAGTCGGTGGAGCGTCTCTCTCAAGCGGACATCGTTGTCTCTGGTGGTGGATCAGCCGCCAACCTTATGGCGCTGTGGAAGACGCACGGGGTCGACCACGTGATTCGGCGCATGATCGCAGCTGACAGCGACGTCGTCCTCGCCGGTGTCTCTGCTGGTGCAGCGTGCTGGTTCTCCGGGTGTCTAACTGACGCTTTCGGGGATCTGCGAGCTTGGCGTGGCGGTATGGGTCTGTTGGACGGTTCTTTCTGTCCTCACTTCGACGGTGAGTCCGAGCGAGCGCCTATCTACGCCCAAGCGGTCGCCAACGGGGTGCTTCCTGACGGATACGCGGTCGACGATGGGGCGGCGGTGCATTTTGTCGACGGAATGTTCGCTGGGGCGGTCGCTGAGCATGAAAGGGCCGAGGTATCAAGGTTCTCTGCCTCTGACGAGCCGACATCGTCGGGAGTTCTGCGCGAGGAGCTCGACGTCACCGTGCTGTGACCGATTCCTCGCAGTAGTCGTTCAGGTACTCGCCGTATCCGTTGTCCGTCAGGTCCGTGAAGAGGTCGACGACCCGACGTGCCCCGGGGACATCGTTAAGCACCATCTGGTCGGACGGGGTAGTGAGGATGAGTGTTCCGCAGCCCATCATCCGGTCAAACAACGTGGCCTGCCATGACACATCAATGAGGCTGTCAATCATGACATCGTGGCCGCGTCGAACGACAACGCCATGGCGTAACATGACGCGGCGATCGGTGATCGTCATTGTTGTCGTGAACCATGTCAGCCAGGGGGAGAGGGTGCCGACGATAATGAGTGCGACTACGATAGTGACAACGATCGGCCAATACTGTGCTCGCATGTCGGAAGGCATGATTCCAAGCAGAGCGGCCGCTCCGACAACCCCAACAAACCCCATGACGACGGGCCAGAAGAGGGCTTTGGCGTGACGACGGGTGTGCACGAGTACCGTCTCGTTACGGTTATGCCTCAGTGGCTGTCCAACTCGCACCATGTTTCCAGTATGGACGATTCGCGCTGCGAAGTGGTTGCGGCTGCCGGAGGTGAGTCTGAGTCCTACGCCCGTCACGGTGGGCGTTTTATGTCCGGTGGTCGTTACGATGAACGTCGTGACGTCTTACACCATCGGAATCATTGGCGGCGGGCAGTTAGCCCGCATGATGCATCAGGCTGCGATCGGATTGGGGGTGCGCACCCGCCTGCTGGCCTCTGATCCTGACGAGTCTGCGGCCCAGGTGATGTCTGACGTCATCGTTGGCTCCCACCTCGACCACGACGCTGTTATGAATTTCGCCGCCGGGTGCGATGTCGTCACCTTCGACCACGAACACGTACCGACGGTCCTCGTTGAGGAGATGGAAGAGGCCGGGTACGCGGTCCGCCCAGGGTCGGCCGCCATGGTTCACGCGCAAGACAAGGTCGTTATGCGTGAGTTTATGGAGCGCGAGGGTTTCCCGAATCCTGCGTGGCAGGTTTGCGACACTCCCGAAGACCTCGTCTCTTTTGGTCATGACCGTGGCTGGCCTGTCATTGCGAAAACCTCCCGTGGCGGTTATGACGGCAAAGGAGTGTTCAAGATCGACGGCCCCGATGGTGTTGGTGAGCCCTTTGACGCGGCCGGGGATCTGGCTGACGGCAAGCAGCCAATTCGTATTCTCGCGGAAGAGTTCGTCGATTTCCGACGCGAACTCTCCGCGGTCGTCGTGCGCTCCCCGTCGGGTCAGGGAGCCGCGTACCCGGTTACCGAAACTGTTCAGCGTTACGGGGTATGTGCCGAGACTATCAGCCCGGCCCCTGACCTCTCGTCGGACCGTCAAGTTGAGCTGCAAACCATGGCGCTCGACATCGCTGGACGCCTCGACGTCATCGGGGTGCTGGCAGTCGAGCTGATGGAGCGTGAGGACGGATCCGTCGTCGTCAATGAGCTGGCGACCCGTCCTCACAACACTGCCCATTGGACGATTGACGGAGCTGAGACGAGTCAGTTTGAAAACCACATGCGAGCCGTGCTTAACCTACCCCTCGGTTCACCGGCCCTGACCGCTCCCGTAGTTGTTATGGCCAACGTCCTCGGTGGGTCCGAAGAGGATTTGACCGGGGCTTTGCAACATTGCTTCGCTCGTGACCCAGAACTTCGCGTCGAGCTGTACGGCAAGTCCGTGCGGCCCGGTCGCAAGGTCGGTCACGTCACCTGCCTTGGTAACGACATTGAGACGACTCATCGTCGGGCCCGCCATGCCGCCGCCTACCTTATGGGAGAACACGATGCCTGAGACCACCACTGCCAGCCGTAAGCCGCGCCGAGGTGAGAAGGTCAAAACAACCACCGGGGGAGCACGCCGGCTGGCGTGCGACGCCAATGGCCCTCAAGTGTCGATCATCATGGGCTCGGACTCTGACTGGCCGACGATGGAGCCTGCGGCTCAGGTGCTTACCGACTTCAATGTGGGTTTTGAGGCTGACGTCGTGTCGGCCCACCGCATGCCTGAGGACATGATCGAGTTCGGTCGAGGCGCGCACAAGCGCGGTATCAAGGTGATCATCGCCGGTGCTGGCGGTGCCGCCCATCTGCCGGGCATGGTCGCCGCGCTGACCCCGCTGCCGGTTATCGGGGTTCCCGTGCCGCTAGCCCACCTCGACGGTATGGATTCCTTGCTATCGATCGTTCAGATGCCAGGTGGTGTGCCGGTGGCGACGGTCGGCGTCGGTAATGCCAAGAACGCCGGCCTGCTAGCGGTACGGATTCTTGCCGCGTCGACCCCTGAGTTGTGCGAGGCCATGGTCAAGTACCAGTCCGATTTGCACGATGTGGCTGCGGGCAAGGGCGAGAAAGTGCGTCGTCACTCCCGTCCCTGAGCGACTACCGAGAGTTCATTGCTGAGCTGGCCCGGGATTGGGCCAGCTACGACCCGTTCATTAGATCAGCGACAGGGTTAGTGACAGGTCAACCGGTTGAGCATACAGTCGGTGAGACATGATCGGCATCGGGCCGCAGGACGTCGATCCAAGCGGGGCTGACACGGCGTCCAAGGTAAGCCAGGTGTGCCCGTCGGGCTTCAGGTCCCAGGTATGGGCAGCAGTCCGCAAGGCCTGTGAAGTCCACGGCCGGGCCGCGAATGCCGGCCAGCTACCGTCTGCAGTGATCCGCAGACCGCCGTTCGAACCGCTGATCGTCAGTTCGTGGACTCCCTGGCGAAGGCCGTTCTCCTGGGGCATGACATAGGGGGTTTGCAGGTCATCCACCTCTCCATTCCAGCGTCCCCAGATGGCGGCGTGCTGAGAATCGGGATAGTTCTCGGTCGGCCCGAGGCCAAACCATGAAACGGTGGTCCATTCTGCGGGCAGGCCGATTGTCACGCCAATGCGACCGAGCATGGTCGGCCAGTATCCGTGTGGATCGACGTGGAGGTCAAGGTGCACCCCTTCGGAACCATCATTGGTCTGGATGGCGCGCCAACTCCACGTTGTCGTCATGGAATTGCGTGCGGCGGCAGCAGCGCTGCGAGTAACGACGACTAACTCATCGCCCTCGTCGCGCACCGACGTTGTGGTGTGGACGAGCCGGTCGAGACCAGCTGCGAGTGCTGCGTCACCGATAGTGTTGCGGGCCAGTGAACTTGCCCGATCGTTGTCAATGGGGGCACGGAAGAGGTCAAGAACAGGAGCGACGAGGTTCGCGTTACCCCATGTCACGAGGCGACCACGACGGTCAAAGTGTGCTGGTCCGAGACTCCAGCCAGTACCGTCACGATGCGACTGTGACGATGCCGGAAGATAGAGGCGGGGGCCCGGCTTGGGAACCAGCAGAGCTGATGTCCGGGCTACAACGTGACCGGCCGGTGCCCAGATGGTGTCCTTCACCAGCTTCGCTTCCACGACGACAACCATCCGATCGGAGATCTCGTCAGGAAGTGGCACGGTCCCAGTCCAGATTTGGTGGGCGGCCAGGGCGCCGACCTCGAGAACTCCTGTCTGGACGTACTCGTCGTCGTTAACGAGCTGCCACACGAATGTGAGGTCGGATAGGTCTGAGAAATCACGTCGGTTGATCACGGTGATGCCGTTGCCATCGCGCAGCTGCTCGCCGTCGACCTCGATGCGCACCGCCCCCATCGTCGCCGTAAACTCCAGCAGGCCTGGAGAAGGAGTGCGATCGGGCAGGACGAGCCCATCACAAACGAAGTTTGAATCGTGCAGGACCTCACCGAAGTCGCCCCCGTAGGCATAGCCACGTCCAGTGTCGATGCCGTGATCGATCCACTCCCAGATGAATCCACCATGCATGCGGTCACGGTGGAAGTGCGGGTCGAAGCAGCGCTCCTCGTAGGCGTCGAGTTCTCCGGGGCCATTACCCATCGCATGGGCGAACTCGCACATGAAGAAGGGCAGCCCGAGCTCGCGTCCCGTCTGCGGAGCGGGCTCGGCCCCGGGCATGACGGTGCGGTCCCGCACGGCCTCGACCCACTCCATGGACGGATACATGACCGTCCATACATCGCAGATGGTGTGGGCGTCGTCCCCCTCGTAGTGGGTGAAACGGGATGGGTCACGATTCTTAACCCAGTCGTTCATAAGGCGAATGCCTTCGCCACAGTGGGATTCGTTGCCCATCGACCACCCGATGATGGCGGGATGATTCTTGTCGCGTTCGACGGTGCGTTGAATGCGGTTAAGTAGGCAGTCATACCAGCGGTCGTCGTTGGTCGGGTTGCCGTCCCAACCACCCCTCTCGAAGCCATGGGTCTCGAGGTCACACTCGAGGAGGACCCAGACGCCATATTCATCGCACAGATCGAGGAAACGAGCATTCGGCGGGTAGTGCGAGGTGCGAATGGCATTGACGCCGTGGCGCTTCATGAGCTCGAGGTCAGCGCGCATCGTCTGCTCATCGAGGGTTCGCCCGGTGCGTGGATGCCATTCGTGGCGGTTAACCCCACGGAATACGATTTTTTCTCCGTTGACGGTGATGATATCTCCGGCAATGGCGACACTCCGGAATCCGATCCTTATAGTGACGGTTTCGGTATCAGTGGAGACCGTGGCGTCGTAGAGCTTGGGGGTTTCGGCGGTCCACGGTTGCGCGTCGGGGATCGCCACTTCGGTGTTGCAGGTGGTGGCGAGCTCGAGCTCGGGGATGGCCACGGTTGCGCCCTCCGGCCCATCGATGAGGAGCTTGGCGTCACCGTCCCAAGAGGCATGGACGAAAAGGTCGTCAATGCCGCCATGAGGCCGAGCCAGCAAGGTGACCTCGCGGAAGATTCCTGACATTCTCCACATGTCTTGGTCTTCGAGGAATGTACCGTCAGACCACTGGCTGACGGCCACAGCGAGCACATTGCGGCCAGGACGCAGCTGCGACGTGACGTCGAATTCGCTGGTGAGACGCGAACCCTTGGTCCATCCCAGTTCGACCCCGTTGAACCAAACACGGGCAAAGGAATCGACGCCCTCGAAGCGCAGCAGCACTCGCTCGGCGTCGGTGAAGTCTTTTCCGACCTCGAAGGTGTGGCGGTAGCACCCGGTGGGGTTCTCATTGGGAACGACGATGTCCTCGTCTGAGGCGGGAACCGGGATGGGGTAGTTGGTGTTGAGGTAAGCCGGACGGCCAAAGGGCGCGTTTCCGGCTGGGTCGACCATGTGCCAGGAGGACGGCACGGCGAGGTCGACGAAATCGGTGTCGTCGAACTGAGGATCGGGGAAGCCAGCCGGTGTGTCGTGGGGTGAGTCGACTAGCTGAAACCGCCAGGTTCCAGACAAGTCGAGGGTGGGGGCGTCGGTATGCAGGTGAGCTCGGGGAGCTACCGGACCGTGCCAGGGAATAAGGTTCGTCAGAGCATCGTCGAGCCTGTGTGCGGTGTCGGCATTGGCAACCATGGCACCAACCTTAGAGAGTCATGATGAAAACGTGTGCATCACGCTCTCAAAAGGGTGACTATCGGTAGTGCCCGCCTAGGGTGAGGTCCTCGATGTGACGGTGACTCTCGGGCTAGCCATCAGGGTGGCCTCACGTGGCGTATGACGACGATCCGATCACTTTGGGGCGCGGCGAGGCTGCTGTGAGCTGTCCAACCGGAGGGTTACGCAGAGGTGGGAATCAGGATAGTTCGGTTACCTTTGAGGTGTCGCCGCTGCGCAGGTCGTCCCACAATTGGGCGGCCTTCTTGTCGTTCCACAACACCGACGATCCGGCTGAGGTGTAGGCCGAGGCGGTCGAGACGGGGACGGTCATCTTGATTCCGTCGTTTCCGGAGACCTTCATAAGCCCTCGGGCCGTCTTGAAGGCCGTCAAGGTTGAGGTGTCGGTGCCGAGCTTTACCGCTTTCGACGCGGCCATATTCACTTTCCAATAGCGCACCGGGTTGATGAAGGTCCACGGGCTAAGGGTCTTCTTGGCCACCTGGGCGGCCACCTGCTGCTGCCTTTTGACGCGGCCTAGGTCTCCTTCCGCGTCGGCCTTACGCATACGCACGTACCCGAGGGCCTGGACCCCATCGAGGTTCTGGGGGCCGGCAGGAAGGTTCGTGTGAGAGTCCTTGTCGACCATTGGCTTGTTGAGGGTTACATGAACCCCGCCGACCGCGTCGACCATCTGGACGAACCCACCGAATCCAATCTCGACGTAACCGTTGATGCGCAGGTTGGTCGCCTTTTCAATTGTCTGAACGAGCAACTTCGCTCCGCCCATCGAGTAGGCAGCATTGAGCTTGTTGTGATGATGCCCGGGAATGCGCAGGAACGTATCTCGCGGCAGGGAGATGAGGACATCCTTGCCTTCTGGTGGCATGTAGAGCAGCAGCATGGTGTCGGTGCGCAGACCGGCTTCGGTGCCGGTGCCCAATTGCTTCTGTTGCCTGGGCGTGAGATTCTGCCGCTCATCGGTGCCGACCAGCAGTACGAGGGTGCCCGGGTGATCTGCGCCTCGTGGTCCGTCTGGAGTGGCGTCCACCGTTCCAGTATGGCCTAGGGCATATGACGGCACCGCGACGAGCCACACCACCCATGCCAACAACAGCACTATGACGACCTTGAAGGGATGCCGACGACGACGTACGCGTGGCGCTGGGTGGCTCGCGGCCTGCCGCCGCTGTCGGGTTTGACGCGGTGGGCGTCGTTGGCCATCGGATCGATACAGCTCAGCAGGAGGACGCCGAGAGGGTTGCGGTTGTGGGGATTGCTGGGAGAAGGAGCGACGACGGGGCTGGGGGCGCCGGTCTGTCCGTGGACGACCCGTCCTATCGGACGTGCCGCGCGGCGGGTTCACTGGATCGATACGGGTGGCGTCGTTTTCGTCAACCCCGTATAGCCAGTCCAGGTCAGACTGACGAGATTGCTCGTCGCGGGGCCTGCGCCCGGTGCCTCGATAAGACATGAACTCCACCGTAGTCGCAAGTCCATTCAGATCCGCGGGCTTGATCGGGCGAGTCCTGTGTGCCGAAGGATTAAAAGGCTATTCAGACCTGGCACAATAGCCTGCATGTCGTCATACCTCGCGCCTCCGGTCAGTGTTGTCATACCGGTCAGGAACGAGGAGAGATATCTCGAGGAGTCGGTTGCCGGAGTCCTTAATCAGGGCTACCCGGGTCCGATGGAAATCATCCTCGCTATCGCCTCGAGCACTGATCGCACGGCTGAGATAGCTCAGGATCTGGCTGTTCGAGACGATCGCATTCGGGTGATTGACAACCCCGACGGGACCACTCCCAAGGCCCTGAACCTTGGTGTGGCCGTATCCCAGTACGACATCATCGTGCGCGTCGACGCTCACGGTGAGCTGGGCCCGGAATACATCGCAACCGCCGTCGAATTGTTGGAGCGTACTGGCGCGGCCAATGTCGGTGGGATTATGGACGCGAAGGGACGTACTCCCTTTGAGCAGGCTGTGGCGGTGGCTTATACCTCCAAGTTGGGTTTGGGTAACAGCGCTTTCCATCAGGGCGATGCGCCAGAGGGCCCGGCTGAAACGGTCTTTCTTGGCGTTTTCCGCAAGGCTGATCTCGAAGCCGTCGGTGGTTTCTGCCCGGAGTTCGACCGGGCTCAGGACTGGGAGCTTAACTACCGATTGCGTCAGTCTGGACGAGAGGTATGGTTCAGCCCCAATCTTCGAGTGACGTACCGGCCTCGCTCTACCGTCAAGGCCTTGGCGAAGCAGTTTTTCCGTACTGGCCAGTGGCGTCGCGAGGTCATGCGCCGCCATCGCGATTCGGTGAGTCTGCGATATGTGGCTGCCCCTATCGCGGTCACGGGGATTACGGCGGGAACTGTCCTCGGTCTCATCGGGGTCGTTCATGCTGCTAAGGGCACATCGCTGAAGCGCTGGCCGCTTATCGGCTGGGCGGCGCCGGCGGGCTATGCCAGCATCATCGGGGTTGGGTCGGCCGCCATGAAACGTGACTTGGATCCCGGGGTTCGAGCCCGTCTGCCTCTCGTCTTGGCGATTATGCACATGAGCTGGGGAGCTGGATTTCTCGTCGGTTTAGGCGATCGCGCAAACGACTGATCTCATACGTCGACAGCACCCTCCTGGGCTGCGATGGTGGCCAGGTCGTCGGTGGACTCGACGAGGACTAACGACCCGCCACCCAGGAGACAACTGGTAAGGGTGGTGGCTACGAGTTCGCTGCCACCGAGACGAATCCGATCGGGAGAGAGCAAAACTGGTTGGCTTAGCGGCACTAGGCCGAAAAGTTGTTCTCCGGTCCATTCCTGGCGCCCTGTGAGCCACACAGCATTGGCGGCGGCAGGTCGTGCTGCAACAAGGTCGTCAGGGGCGGCAAGAACGTCGGCATTATCAATGGCCCCTGATACGAGGGTCTCGCACGCAGTAGCAAGGGGCGCAAGACTGCACTGGATGAGGACATCGGGGGAGTTGACGGGGGCGACGTCTGGGCCAATGACTTCTAGTGCTGCTTCCTCTTGTCCAGTCAGATCGACTCGTAGTCCAGCCCACCACGAGGCCAGCAACCACACGCAACTTGTCCAATGGCCGGGACGCGCACCGCATACTGAAAGACGGGAGACACCACCGGGCTCGACTCCCTCGCTATCGAGCAGGTACACCGATTTCGTAACCCACGTCAACAAGGTGCGTGCTGACAGCTCACCGCGGTCGGCGCCGTGGTACCACGTCAGTAGGGGCAATGCTCCTGCGTTCTGACTGCGCTGGCATAGGGCAGTCAGGGGGTCAGAGCTGCGGGTTGGAGTTGGCCGAGTAAGGGAAACCATGGCACCCATTGTGAAGGATGAGACGCTGTGGTGCGTCTAACGCGGTTGCGTTGTCGCGGCCGGATACTCTGTAGACATGCAGCACATCCTCATCCTGGCCGGAGGATCCGGTACTCGCCTGTGGCCGTTGTCTCACCAGGGAGAGCCCAAGCAATTATTGGAACTTATCGACGGGGTCAGTCTGCTTCGAATGGCCTACGAACGAGTCGCTGGGCTGGTGCCCGACGCCAACATTTTGGTGTGCACGGGTTCCTCGTATGCCGATACCGTCGCCAAGTTGTTGCCAGAAGTTCCCGCCGAGAACATTCTGGGCGAGCCGGTGGGGCGTGACTCCCTCAACGCCGTGGCATGGCCGGCGGGAATTATCGCCGACCGCGACCCCGATGGCGTCATGGCTGTCGTCACAGCTGACCACATTATTCGTCCTGTCGACGATTTTCGGGCCGCCCTGCAGCACGGTTTTGACCTCGTCAATACTGACCCCACCGCTTTAGTGACTTTCGGTGTTGTCCCCACCGAGCCCAATACCGGATTCGGATACCTGCATCGAGGTGGCCGGCTAAGGCCTGGTTCGCGTGCTCACCAGGTACTGGAATTCGTTGAGAAACCCAGCGCTGAGGTGGCTCGTCAGTATCTGGATTCCGGTGAGTACTGGTGGAATTCCGGCATGTTTGTGTGGCGGGCTGCGACCCTATTGGACTGCTTATCTCAACTCAAGCCCCAGACCCGTCATCACGTCGACGAGTTGGTCGCTGATCCGTCCCGACTAGCTGAGGTTTACCCGTGCATGGAGAAAGTCTCGGTCGACATCGCGGTCATGGAACCGGCATCTCACGGTGGATGTGGTGTTCATGTTGCAGCTATTCCGTTGGAGATCCAGTGGTACGACGTCGGCTCTTACGAGGCGCTAGCCCCTCACTTACCTAGTGATGGGATGGGCAACAATGTGAGCGGTTTGACGGTATCGGTTGACTCAGCTGGAAACTTGTTGATCAATGACCGTCCTGACGCTGTCTTAGCCGTCGCAGGCTTGCATGACATGGCCGTTGTGAGCACTGATCGCGCCACCCTTGTGGTGCCGATGTCTCAATCGCAGCGGGTTAAGGCTGTGGTGGCCGAGGTTGCTGCTCGGGCGGGAGGGCGATACGCGTGAGCAACGCCCGAGAAATTCGTGAGCCGCTTGCGTGGACAGTCATCGTTGTCAGCGTTGGTTTCCTTGTCGCTTTTGTTGTGCGTGTGGTCAAGATGCTGACTCACGATCACAGTGGGCTCTTCGGTATGGCTCGCAGCCTGTCTGGAAGCTCGCTGGGAATTGGCATGATTTTGTTGCTGCCGGCGGCAGTTTTGGTGTGCCGGTTTATCCATCCGGTGACGCCGCATGCTGAATTGCTTGGCAAAGTATCTGCCGGTGTTGTTGCCGTCGCAGCGGGATGTGACCTCGTTCTCGCCCTGTTGTCACCAATTCACGGCCCCGGCGGGGCCTTTGGGGCTGTCCTGGGACTATTTGGGGATCTTTTGGCGATCGCCATTAAAGTTCTCGCTGCTTGGGTCTTATTGGTGTTGACGCGGCCCGAGGCAGCTTCAGTCCCGGACGATGAGGACCCCGCAGACTCTGAGGCCGTCCAGGATGGGTCTGCTGACCGCTCCGTCGTCGCCGATGAAGCCGAAGGCCCAGCTGACGGCGATGAAGTTAGTTGGCCTGCCGGGGTCGGCGCAGTGTGGACGAGGGCCGGGGATGCTGCGAGTGGTGCAGGGGCATCATCGTGGGATCAGAATGATGCGGGCGGCGGCTGGACGACGGAGGCGTCGGGCCCTTCACGCGATGAGCCGGACGGTCAGGCGTAGTCAGGGAGCTTGTCTGAGTACGGTCTGTGCTGAGGCCACGAATCGACCACGTTTGCTGGCGCGACACGCCGGTTATTGCGGGTTTTTCGCAAGTCAAAGTCGCGCAGTGAATCTCACGCGTGTAGTTTGTGCATCGGCGCGGAACTCGCCGCGTCTGATCTCGAGGAGCTTCCCCCATGGACGAGATTTTAACCTTGCTTGCCGGAGGCGGTGACGACGAGCCGGAGTGGCATGACAAGGCATTATGTGCCCAGACTGATCCGGAGGCATTCTTCCCTGAAAAGGGTGGATCCACCCGTGAGGCCAAACGCATCTGTGAGTCCTGTGAGGTCCGCCAGGAGTGCTTGGAGTACGCCCTTGCGAATGACGAGAGGTTCGGAATCTGGGGCGGATTGTCCGAGATGGAGAGGCGTCGGCTGCGCAAGCGGGCGTGACCTGACGTCGGAGCGCGGTTATTGACACGGCCCGGTAGAATGCCCTGTCTGCCCGGGATGGCTGTCTGCACGATGCGGCATATGCGATGATCGCAGACGTGGTGTGCATCCCGTGCTCCATGACGTCGACGAACAGGTGGCCTGCTAGGTGAGTGACGAGAAGTACTCTGCGGAGACCGGACCCGGCGAGAGTCACCAGTTTGACCGCAGCGATGCTCCCCGCACTGCGGAGGGGTTGACCGACTGGACTATCCCTGTCATCCCGTCGACGCGCATTGATCCGGAGGATTGGGCGTGGGCACACGAGCAACGCAAACCGGTAGACCCCGACATCACAGTCGACCAGGTCGCAGCGATTCTCCTCGTTCACCAGGCGGCCGGCTGGTTGCCGCGAGCCCTCAACGCATTGCGGCGTAGTGGAGAGCGCGCGGCAGTGCAGATTGCCGTCGACCTCGGCTCTACGGATGGTTCTTCCGACTTGCTCATGGCTGCTGTGGACGAAGGATTGTTGGACGAGTGCGTGACGGCTAGCGCGGACACCACCCCCGGTGAGGGCATTAACCTAGCGATCGATCGACTTACTGACGGTGTCACCCATATCTGGATCCTGCACGACGACGTCGAGGTGCGTCGTGACTCATTGACGTGCATGCTGCGGGAGGCTTCGCGCAAGCCTCACCCTGACGTCTTGTATCCCACATTGCTTAAACCGGCCCGGCATAACTACCCGGAGTTTATTGATGAGCAAGGACAGAGCGTCAGTACCGGCGGTGCTCGTGTTCTGCCGGTCGTCGATCGCGGAGATATTGACCAGAAGCAGGCTGATCCGGGTCCGATCTTAGGTGGCTCGACGGCTGGCATGTTCGTTCGGGTGGACGTGTGGCGGCGCCTGGGTGGTTTCGACCCGGCGCTTCCCCTTTTCCGTGACGGCGTGGATTTTGGCTGGCGTGCCAATGAAGCGGGCATGGTGGTTCGCACTGCGCCGAGTTGTACCATTCATCACCGTCAGGCGGGCCGAGGGTGGCAGCGAGAGTCGCATTTGGCTCCCCGTCCGGATGTCACCGACCGTCTCGCGGGGATGCGAATGGTTGCAGCCCGGACCGGTCATCCCACCCGCACGAGTCTGGCTCTCCTGGTGGCTAGCGTGTGGCGTTTTCTCGTCCTGATGGTGGGTAAGGCCCCCTCGCGTGCGGTCGACGAGTGGCGGTCCGGCCTGCAGCTGTGGCGGTCGCGCTCGGTTACCCGCGAGATGACGCATCGCCTGCAGGACTTCCATGCGCAGTGCGATCCTGACGACCTTGAGAACACCAACCGTCTCCTACCCAGCCGACGCAGTGTCTGGGCTCGGGCAGTTGACCGTTACGCCGGGGATCTGTCTGATCGGATCCACCCGTGGCGCAATGAGGATGGAACGACGATCGACGATCTCACTGGCGACGACTTCACCGTCCGCGATCACCGTTCTGTCGTCAATCCGTACACCGTCATGGTCAGCCTTATGGTGGTGATCGGGATCGTTGCCTGCCGTGGTCTCTACGGCTCAGGTAGAGCGACGTCGACCTGGCTCGCGCCGGCGCCATGTGGCCTGGCTGGAGCGTGGCATCGCTGGTTGACCGCTGTTCCTGGATTGTCTGGAGGGAACGCTCCCTGGTTGGCGTGGCCAGCTTTCGGCTCGGTGTTGACAATTGGGGAACCAGAAGTTCTGGTCCGTATCCTGTTCGTCGTAACCCCGCTGCTCACGGCGATGTCGGCACATCGATTGTTCCGCCGGGTGGTTGGCCTTGGCACGACGACGGTGCTGCTCGCGAGCTTCTGGGGCATGCTGCCTGTCCTTACCGGCGGCCTAGCCCGAGGCTCGGTGACAGCATTGGCGTTGGGGGTGATCCTCCCCCACATGGCCCTGCATACGTGGCGGTTGGTCAATCCCGAGACTGTTGACGTCGTTGAGCTGCGCGGTGCTGGTACTGGCAGTCACCAGGTGGGGGGCGTTTCCTCGGCAGGCGGCTTGGCTCTGTGGTCAGCCCTAGCTATCAGCCTTGTTCCTGCATTGTGGGTATACCCGGTCGCGGTGGCCGTCGGCATCCTCATGACCCGACCTCGACGTCTGCTGCTCGGCAGCCTAGTTGTATTAGGGCCGCTACTGGTCATTTCGCCGTGGATTCCTCGGCTGATAACCGAGCCTGGGCGCATGGCGACCGGGGCTGAGCCTGTGCTTAGCCCGGCTGTAGAGACGCGTGCCGGGCTATGGCTGCTGGTAGGCCGCGCGATTGTCCCCGGTACTGCTCCTACCGCGTTTACCGTGATAGCGATGGCTCCGTTGTGGATTGCTGCGCTGTGGGCGGTCTGGCGTCTTGTCATCGACCGCTCGGCATCTATCGGGTCCCTGACCGGTCATCCCCGCGGTCGAGTGCTGGCCCTCATCATCGTCTATCTGGTGTGCCTTGTCCTCACGGGTGTGGCGTCGCGCACCTTGGTCACCGTCTGGAATGTGCAGGTGCATCCGGCTATCGAACCGTGGCAGTTGGTAGGCGCCGGAGTGCTCCTCATACTTGTGGCAGCTGCCCGCCAGTCGGCCATGTTGCAGCGTGCTGAGGCGGATCATTTTCCCGCCGACGAATCCCCGACCCTTGGCCAGCTGCTTGTTGGCATCGGTAACCGATGGTTGCCGTGGGTGTTGACGATATCTGTGACCGCCAGTGGCGTCTGGTGGCTTGTGGGGGGCGCTCGCGGCCCGATGTCCACCACTGCTGCCACGCGCCCGGCCTATGTCACAGCAGTCGAGGACTCGGCTCGTCACACCCGCACTCTTATGGTGAATGTGCATCGCGGCAGCGCCCACTGGAACCTCGTCGACTCCAATAATCCGAGCTGGGGCAGCGGTGAGCGTCCGACTATTTCTTCGGACAGCCGCATTGCTGACTTGGCTGCTGATCTTGCCCGTGCGGTGGCGACCGGAGCTGTCCCAGACGACCTGGCTGATCGTCTGTCTGACCTGGGAATCGGTCATCTCTGGCTTCGTGGCGCAGGGGCCGATGTTGTGTCCCAGGTGGGTAATGCCTCAGGTTTAACTGTCGCGAATACCGATCCCACGACGACGGTCTGGACCGTCGATGGGCATCCTTCACGAGCCTTGCTTAGTAGCCGTGGCAGCAGCCAAGTTCCTGTCACCGGGAAGGTAACCGAATCAGGAACCGTGACAATACTCGAGCCCCGTGATCATCGGTGGAGGGTCGAGGTAGGGGGCACGCGGCTGAGTCCGGCGGTGCGGCACGGAATCGGAGAGTCTTACCAGGTTGGCTCGGCCCGTGGTGATCTGACCTGGTCGATGCCGACCCAGAGGTGGGCCGGTGCCATCGAGCTGGTTGCCCTTCTCATCTTGTTGGTGGTTGCTGGGCCTCAGGCCGCTCAGCGTAACCGCATCGCCGCCCCCCGCCGATCCCTGTCGCGTAAGCCACGCCGTCGTCAGGAGGAGTCATGAGCGATCGTCCCCGTCGCGCCCTCGCGGATGACGAGGAGCCCGAGGAGATTCCTGAGGTTCGATTCGTGGAGGAGAGCGCGATCCCAGCGCGTCGCGCGGCCGGTTCTGAAGATGTCAGCGACCAGCCGACGCCTCATGCTGCCCGCGCTATGGCTCAGGTGCCTGCATCCGGCGAAGATAGCTGCGATGAGCTGACGGAACCCGATAAGAAGGCCGGACGCTACTGGAAGGGGCCGGTGTGGGCAGTGACCTTGGCCGTCGTGGCGCTCGCAATGTCGTTGGCCACTTCAGCGATTCCGCCTATGCAGCGTTCTGCCGTTAAGGTTCAACCCATCTCCTCAGGACGTACCCTGGTGTGCCCTCCTTCCCAGGGGAAGGCCAGCCTCGCTGCCGGGTCCTCGGGTGGAAGCCTACAAGTCGGCACTTCGGTCGAGAAGCTGTCTGAAGCGTCGGTGCCTGTAATGACCAACGTGAATACTTCAGCGGGTTATATCCGGTCTACGGCCGGGCAGCGTCGGCCCTCTGGCTCGGCTCTATCCTCAGAAGGCGGCATGACGACGTGGGTGCCGTGTATTGGCGCAGCCACGGGAGGGGCAGTCAGTGTCACGAACCCTTCCACCTCGGACCTTGTGGTGGTCAACTCGGACATCCGGGCAGCCACCGTCGACGTCACTATGTTGGGGTCGAAGGGAGAAAATGTTACCGCCGGGATGCGAGGGATTCGTGTTTCTCCGGGGCAGACCAAGGTGTTGCCGATGTCGGTGTGGGATAACGGCACCACCCCGGTGACCGCTCTTGTTAACGCTCGAGAGGGACGAGTCGTCGTTGGTGCTCGTATGTGGGCAGGTCAGGGCCGCGATACGAGCGCGATGACTCAGGCAGCCAAGACGCTGTTTTTGCCAGCTGTTCCTGCCAAGGTGTCGACTGCAACCCTTATCATTTCGAATCCCGGCACGAGACGGTTGAGTGTGTCGGTGACAGCGCTGGCTGGGCGTGGGCCCTTCACCCCTGACGGTGCCGACGAGATCGATATCGACCCCCGATCCACTATCCAGGTAGACCTGTCTAAGGCTTTAGCAGGGGAAGGTGTCGGGCTACGTTTATCCGCCGATGATCCGGTTATTGCTCGGTTATTCGTTCAGGGTAAGCCTGGCACTACTGATAACGCCTTGGTCAGTCCGGGAGGGTCGAGCAAGGTCCTGGAGCAAACTGTCGGGGCGGCGGGGACCCTTGAACTATCGAACCCGGGTCGGGAGGCAGTTACCTTTTCAGGCGAACTGACAGGCACTCACGGGGAGAAGACGGCGATCGAGGGCACGGTTCCGGCTGGGTCCACCTGGTCGGGGAAGGTTCCAGCAGCTGGCCACTTGCACATCGTGGGGTCGGCTCCGCTCATTGGCGGGGTCATATCTGCCAGCGGTTTGGCCGTTCTTCCCTTGGAGGCTGTGGCGGCCATGACGAACGGTCGCAGTGTTGACGTTGATCCTCAGCTGCGCTGACGGCCTCAGTCATCGATGCTGGGATCGATTGTCTCTACTGGGGTGCCAGTCAGCGCTGAGAGCTGTTCGACGAGGGTGCGATGAACGAGGATGGCTAATCCGCGCCTACTGGCCGTCCTTAACTCGAGGGGTCGTCGATAGATGACAATTTTGGCGGGGGAGTGCTCGCTATCGTCGACGGCAGAGGACAGCGGTACCCGCCCCTCTGTCCAGTCTGGCATGGTCGGGACATCTTCAGCCCCGACGACAACGTTGTCAAGGATCCCCGGGCACGACATGTGTACTTGCTGAACAGCCTGCGTCAGACAGACCGTGAAAAACTCGGCGTGGGTGGGATCAACGCGGTCGATGCGTCCGCCGTAGGAGCGAGGCAAGACGACCGGCCCGCGGTGGCCACGACTATGACGGTTACGACGCTTGGACATGTCGCCACTGTATTGCGGTTGGACACGTAGTGCGATGAAGAACGGGTGTGTGGTGTACCGGGGCACCGATGGTCTCTGCGGTGTCCGCGTGGCAACTGTGTGACTATCAGTGTGTGGCGTACCGTGCCCTGGGTGAGAGAGTGCATTCGCCCCGGATGTTCCCGACCAGCGGTCGCGACGCTGACCTACGTCTATGCCGAGCGCACTGCAGTTGTCGGGCCTTTGGGGCCTAGCCATGAACCCGGTGCCTACGACATGTGTGCCGAACACGCCGAAGCGCTCTCGGCGCCGGTGGGGTGGGAAGTCATCCGCCTGCCCGGTATCGACAATCCAGCCCCAGACCCACCAGCCGACGACCTGATGGCGCTGGCGGCAGCGGTGCGGGAGGTGGGAATGCTCGAGGACGAGGTGCTGCCTGAGCCGGACCCTGCTTCGGTGCACGTTTTAGGTCGGCGTGGCCATCTATCCGTCATCACGGACGCCAGCCGTGACGTCACAGGCCACTAGGATGACGGTATGCCTGATTTACCGCTGGCCCCTGAGGCACTCGACCTCTCTCCGGCATTCCTTGAAGTGGCAGCTTGCCCGGCGTGCCATTCCCGGTTTGCCCTGGATTTCGACAGTGGGGAACTGGTGTGTTCCTCTCCGTCGTGTGGGCTAGCCTTTCTCGTGCGCGACGGCGTTCCCGACCTTCGCCTTGACGCGGCGCGTAAGCGAGAAACTGGTCAAGGGGTCAATGCCGAGGACACCGAAGCTTTTGAGCCCACTCATCGTCATGAGATGAGGTCGCAGTGACTTTCGACGACTCGCGTCTCGACGCGCCTCTCGACGCACTCGCCGAGCGGGTGCTGCGTCAGTTGGCTAGCACGGGAGCACGCATTCGTCGTGACTCTGCGGATCTCGACGAGGTACGTCGAACGGTCGGTGAGTGGGGACAGCCCCGGGGAGTACTCGTTGTCGGCCCCGAGGCTCGTTTAGTGCGGTCTGTCCTTGAGCCGATATGTCCCGTCCCGCTAGTCGCGTGGCCTTTCCTGCGGCTGCCAGCGTGGGTTGGCCCCCTTGATCTTGTCGTCGCTCTCGATAGCGACGGACACTGTGCGGCCCAGGTAGCTGAGGCTCGACGTCGAGGTAGTGCCATCATCATGACGTCCACTGGCGAGACTGAGTCTTGGCAAGCTGCCGGTAGCCACGGCACTGCCCGTATTCAGATGGCCTCCGAGGATGCCCTGTCGGCCGCTGTCGCGGCTCTGTCGGTGCTGAGCGACCTGGGTCTTGGACCAGTTGTCGACCCCGGACAGGTTGCTCGGGTTGCGGATATGGTTGCCGAGTCGGCTTCGCCTCACCATGACCTCGCCGTCAATGAGGCTAAGGATCTCGCGTGTGCGTTAGCCGATGCAGAACCCCTCTTGTGGGGTGGATCGGTCCTTGCGGCGCGGGCGTCGCGACGCCTCGCACAATGGATGAGACGAGCCACGGGTCGCATCGCCTTGTCCGCCGACTCCGCAGCGCTGCGCCCTGTCATTGATTCTGCCCCTAAAAGGGATCCTTTCGCTGATCCTGACCTTGACGGTGAGACGCGTCGCCCTGTCCTTGTCGTCATGGATGACGCCGAGATGGAGCACGCCGCTGCCCGCCGCGACCTTGAGCAGCTGTGCGCCGCCCATGATGTGACGGTGCGCAGCGTCACCTTGCCGCTCGGCATTGATGAGCAGTCCTCGCCGATGAGCCGCTATGTCGCCTTGCTACTCCAGGGAAGTTTCGCCGCTGTCTACGTGGCTCTCGGGTTGGATCGTCTGAAAGAGATGACATGAGCCAAGCGCACGCTGCTCAGTGGCCGAACGGGGCCAAGGAGCCAGCCAACCCGACGCAGGGAGGCCGCAAAGCGATCATCGCAGCTGCCTCCGCCAACCTTGCGATCGCGGTAACGAAGGCCATCGCATGGGCACTTACTGGGGCCTCGTCGATGCTCGCCGAGGCTATCCATTCGGTGGCTGATACCGCCAACCAGGTCGTTCTCATGGTGGGTGGCAAGGAGTCCCACAAGGAAGCTGACGAGGACCACCCCTTCGGCTATGAGACGGCGCGGTACTTGTCTGGTTTCGTTGTCGCTATCGTCATCTTTACCCTTGGTGGTCTGTTCGCCCTGTATGAGGCCTATCACAAGATCGAGGCGACTCTTGGTGGTCATCGCGATGAGCTCCTCGATTCCCAGTGGTGGTGGGTGCCGCTGGCAGTCGTCATGATTTCTCTTTGCGCAGAGGGAGCTAGCCTGCGTACCGCTCTCAAGGAGAGTAGCCAGGATCGCGAAGGCATGACGATTTTGCAGTACATCCGGAAAGCTAAGGCCCCGGAGTTGCCGGTCGTTATGTTGGAGGACTCTGCTGCCGTTCTTGGTTTGATCTTTGCTTTCTTGGGTGTTGGCCTCACCCTGCTCACCCATAACCCGATTTTCGACGGCATTGGCTCGGCTTGTATCGGTATTTTGCTGGTCGTTGTTGCAAGGGTGCTTTCGCGCGAGATGAAATCTCTGTTGGAGGGAGAATCAGCTACCCCGGAGTCACGTAAGGCTGTCCATGACGCCTTGATACATTCTGACGGCGTTGACTCGGTGATCTATATGAAGACGGTTCACCTGGGCCCTGAGACGATCTTGGTGGCCGCCAAGATCGCGGTTGATCCGACGGATTCCGCCTTCGAGGTCGCGCGCATTATCGATAACGCCGAGGCGTCGGTCCGCGCTGCTGAGCCGTTGGTTGGTCCGCTATTCCTTGAGCCCGATATCCGTTATGGGGATAAGCGCATTAAAGACGGGGAGGAAAGACCGGAGGATCAGTCATGAGCAAGCAGGTTTTGGTTCTCAACGGCCCGAATCTGGGTCGGCTTGGTCGACGGGAGCCACAGATTTACGGAACAACCACCCATGACGATCTGGTGGCTCGGTTGATCGAATACGGTCGCGAACTGGGGCTGGACGTTGAGGTGCGTCAGACCGACTCCGAGGAACGGATGATGGGGTGGATTCACCAGGCCGCTGACGACCGCACCCCGATCGTCATTAATCCGGCGGCCTGGAGCCACTACAACATCGCTATTGCCGATGCCCTCGCCCAGTTGGGGGCGCCTTGTATTGAGGTACACATCTCTAACATCGCCGCCCGGGAGGAGTTCCGTCACCACAGCGTGGTGTCGGCGCATGTCACCGGGACGATCGTCGGGCTGGGATTGAAGGGGTATGAGCTGGCGTTGTCTTGGTTGGCTACTGATTGAGGTCTGTGTTCCTCATCGGTGTGTTTACCGGTTCATCGAGTCGAAGATCTCTTTGCACTCCGGGCAGACAGGGAATTTCTCGGGGTTGCGGGAGGGTACCCATACCTTGCCGCACAGGGCGACGACGGGGGTCCCGTTGACCATCGCGTCGGTGAGTTTCGCCTTGGGGACATAGTGTGAGAAGCGCTCGGCGTCACCGTCATCGAAGGATGGACGAGTCTTCTCCTCGACCGCGGTGCTGGAACCTGGTGCCACCTGTGTGCTCATGGTCAACCAGTGTACGTGGCCGCACCGCCGTCATGCGACAGACGGATCTTGCCGACTGGATAGCGACTCGCAATTAGGCCAAACTGGAGGATCAGTGGGCAAGGATGGTGGAACGGAGCTGAGCTCTGATTGGGTTGATAGCGGCACTCGACGACCTTGCCGATGGCGGAAACTGGCATGACCGCTTCTTCGTGGGAGAATGAACTAATGACGAATGCGACTCCACCCCCGATGGGCTGGTACCCCGACCCTGCCGGAAGCGACCAGGAGCGGTATTGGGACGGTGAGCGTTGGACCCGGAATCTGCGTAATCCGCCGGATCCTCAACCGCGCCCTGGCGTTGGCCATGTGCCCGAGACGCTCGCTCCGGTGTCACGGGTCCCGTCATCGCCACGACCTAACGCAGCCGTTTCGCGTCGCGGAGATGTCGATAGGTCGCAGAGTCCAGCGCAGAGTCGGTGGGGATCGACTGCTGATGGAGTCCCTCTAGCCGGCTGGTGGTGGCGGGCGTTGTCGACCATCATCGACGCCGTTCTGGTGTGGATCGTCGTCGGACTGACGATGCATGAGACAGTGGCGAGTATCGTCGACGGTTACCAGACGTTCCTCGCCACCTCGATGCGTGCAGTCAACGCTGGAGCTAGCCCCTCTGACGTCGTCACGATGCAATCCCTGATGAAGGCCGGATTCGTCAGTGACCTGTCGAACCTCGTCGGGGCGGTGATCATTTCGCAGGCGATTTACCAATTCATCATGTTGGCAGCTTGTGCGGGTTCGGTCGGTCAGCTGATATGCGGGCTGCGAGTCGTCACCCTGAATAAGGGCAAGGAGCATCGTCGCCTGGTGTGGTGGCGTGCTCTGATACGGGCCACTGTGTGGGCCTGCGTCGAGATCGGTAATCAAGCCATCGTCCTGTTGACACCCTTTAGTTACCTCATGCCGTTGTGGCAGCGTTCCCGTCAAACCATTCATGACGCAGTGGCAGGCACTCAGGTGGTTCGCCCGCCCCGCCAGTCTGACGTCGAGTAAATTTCGTCATTGTAGGGGCGATTCGTCGTCCTGGCACAATTTGCCCGATCCCGACTTTCGCCCCGACGATTGGGGCGCCGAAAGGCCGTCATGTCCTTGACAGATCCCCACCTGACGACCCTGGCCGATCATTTCGGCATCGCTCGTGATTATTACGACTGGAAGGGCCAGCACACCGAGGTCGGGGAGGCGACTGTTATTGCTGTCCTTGACGGTTTGGGAATTGACGCGTCGACTCCGGAACGTGCCGAACGCGCGTGCCACGAGGTGACTAACCGGAAGTGGCGTCGAGTGTTGCCCGGAATCGTGGTCCTACGTGAGGGTCAAGAGGGGCGGGTTGACGTTCACGTTAATGCAGGGGAGTGGGTGGAGGTTCACGTCGTCTGCGAGGACGGGCAACGCCGCGAGTGTTGGCAGGTCGACAATTGGAACCCCGATCGCCACGTGGACGATCGTTGGATTGGTGAGGCGACCTTCGGTATCCCTGGCGATCTGCCGTTGGGCTACCACACGATCGTCGCGACGACTGCGGACCATCGCGCGACCTCTACGCTTGTAGTCTCCCCGAACTGGCTCGGCCTTCCTCGTTCGATGGGTTCGTCTCGGGTCTGGGGCCATGCCGTGCAGTTGTATTCGACTCGCTCCCGCGCCTCCTGGGGAATGGGTGATTTTTCCGACCTGGCGGACCTGTCTACCTGGGCGGCCACCCAGGGTGCTGACTACGTGCTCGTGAATCCGCTGCATGCCAGCCAGGTTGTCTCCCCCATCGAGCCGTCGCCGTATTTGCCTTGCAGCCGTCTCTTCCTGAACCCGCTGTATGTGCGCCCCGAGATCATCCCGGAGTATGCCGACCTCGACGTCTATGTGCGTTCCCAGGCACGCTCGGCCCGGGCTCAAGCAGCGGCCGATGCTGAGGCAATCGATCGAGATCGTTCCTGGAACGCCAAACTGCCAGTGCTAGAAGCCGTCCATGCCCTCGGTCTGGAGGGATCGAGGGAATTGTCCTACCAGGCATTCCGCCGGCTGTGTGGTACTCGTTTAGAAGATCTCGCGACGTGGTGTGCACTGACGGAGGTATACGGCAACGATTGGCGCACCTGGCCCGAGGAGTATCAGCGCCCCAGCAACCGTGCCGTCTCAGAGTTCGTGCGAGCTCACGAGGAACGCGTCGATTTTTTCATGTGGCTGCAGTGGATTGCTGACCAACAGCTTTCGGCGGCCCAATCTGCCGGACGTGACGCCGGGATGTCGCTGGGACTTATGTGCGATATGGCCGTGGGTGTTTCCGGTGCCGGAGCCGATGCGTGGATGCTCGGGAAGCTCTTTGCTGACGGTGTCTGCGTCGGGTCGCCGCCTGATGCTTTTAATCAGGCTGGACAGGAGTGGGGACAGCCTCCGATGCGTCCCGACATCCTCGCCAATCTGGCATATCGGCCTTTCCGCGACATGGTGCGCGCCGCTTTGCGTCACGCCGGTGGCATCCGCATCGACCATATTCTCGGTCTGTTCCGGCTGTGGTGGGTACCCGTCGGTCTCGGCCCGCGTATGGGTACTTACATACGGTACGACCACGAAGCCATGGTTGGTATTTTGGCGCTGGAGGCGCACCGGGCTGGCGCCCTTGTCGTGGGCGAGGACCTGGGAACGGTAGAGCCGTGGGTGCGCGCCTACTTGCGTGAGCGCGGCATCATGGGCACCTCGGTCCTGTGGTTCGAGAATGGTGAGAATGGCAATCCGCTGCCTCCTGAGCAGTGGCGCGAGTACGCCATGAGTTCGGTCACTACCCATGATTTACCTCCCACTACTGGGTATCTGGCTGGTGATCACGTCGAGGTGCGTCATGAGCTGGGACTACTCACTGAATCTCTCGAGCACGAGCGCGCTGAGGTGGCTCGTCAGACTGCCACCTGGATCGCCATCCTGCGTGAGCGTGGCGTGTTGGTGGGGGATGACCCCTCCGAAGAGGACATCGTGTTAGCGATGCATCGCATGCTTACCCGCACCCCGTCAAAGGTGCTCAATGCCACCCTGACTGACGCGGTGGGAGATCGTCGCACTCAAAACTTGCCGGGTACCACGAATGAATACCCAAACTGGCGGGTCCCTCTCAGCCATCCGGATGGTTCCCCGATGTGGCTGGATGAGGTATTTACTGACGAGCGGGCTGCGCGACTGTCTCACGTCATGAACGAGAAGTGACCGTCATGCGTGAGCTGGTGCGAGCGTAATGACGAAAAACTGGGGTCCGGTGCCGTGAAGCACCGGACCCCACATGTTGAGATCCAACAACTCTGAGCGGTCGCTCAGTCAGCGACGGCCTTCTTGAGAGTGCTGGAGGCCGAGATCTTGACGGCCTTGTGAGCCGGGATGGTCATGGACTCGCCGGTGCGAGGGTTGCGGCCATTGCGAGCGGGACGCTCAACGGTTTCGGCGGTGAATAGACCGGGAAGCTGCACCTTCTCACCCTTGGCCAGAGCGGCGGTGATGACGTCGGTAAGAGCCTTAACGGCCTCGTTGGTCTGGGCCTCAGTGAGCGAGGCCTGCTTGGCGACGGTCTTGATGAGCTCGGACTTGGTCATGGGGTCTCCTCAAATGGACTGTGTTCGATTTCGGGCTTGTTGCCGGTTCTCTCATAGTTGACATTAGCGGTTGTCGGTCCTCAGTCAAGCCCAAAACCGCGTCATAAGGGGCTTTTGGACAGATTTCGGGTCCTGAGGTACCTCGCGTGTCGTATTTCTGGTGTGCTCTGGGCTGTGCCCCTGGGGTTGTGCTCAGGAGAGGGATGCTCCAAGAACGGTGTCAGCGCCGTCGTTGCCTTGCTTCACCATGACTGTCGGGATGGCCTGGTCGCCACGCGAGATACGTCGTCCGGAAATTGGCAGCTCAGCGATGGCAGCCTGGTGACGTTTACGCGCCGCCTCTAGCGGTTCACGGCCCACAACTTCGCCGTTGACGATGAGCGGGACGATGAGGTTGCGGTCGTCAGCGTCGGCGGCTGGTGGTTGGCCCACCCCGACGACTTCTGCGGTGGCGATCCCACCTGAGCCGATGCGGCGCACCGCATACTTGCGCCCGCCCACAGTGTTTTTATGGGACGACTTCTTGGCCACCGGCAGCAACTCGGCGTCGGGGCTGTCTGAGGTGGCGCGGGCGACCAGCTTATAGACGAAGGAGCAGGTTGGAGCTCCCGAACCGGTTACCAGGGAGGTTCCGACGCCGAATCCATCGACGGGGGCACCGCGCAGGGCGGCGATTTGCCATTCGTCAAGGTCGCTAGTGACGATGACGCGAGTGTTCGGGGCGCCGAGGTCGTCGAGCAAGTCGCGGACTTGACGAGCGACGATGGATAGGTCGCCGGAGTCGATACGGACCGCACCGAGGCGTCCCTCGGTGAGGCGGATGGCCGTGCGTACCGCATTGTCGATGTCGTAGGTGTCGACGAGCAGGGTTGTCTTTTCACCGTAGGCGGCTAGCTGGGCGCGGAAGGCCTCTTCCTCGGTGTCATGAAGGAGGGTGAAGGCGTGGGCAGCGGTACCAGAGGTGGGGACGCCATAGCGGATCCCGGCGGCTAAGTTAGAGGTCGGGCCAAAGCCGGCGATCCACGCGGCACGGGCGGCAGCGACGGCGGATTCTTCGTGGGTGCGTCGCGAGCCCATTTCGATGATCGAGCGGCCTTCAGCCATCATGACCATGCGGGATGCGGCGGAGGCGATAGCTGAGTCGTGGTTGTAGATGCTGAGCAGCACGGTCTCGAGCACGCAGGCTTCGGCGAAAGTGCCCTCGACGGTGAGCAGGGGGGAACCAGGAAAGTAGAGATCGCCTTCAGCGTAACCGTGGATGGATCCGGTAAATCGGTAGTGTGACAGCCACTCGGCCATGTGCGGGCCGACTACCCCGGTGCGTTCCAGGAAGGAGACGTCCTCGTCGGTGAATCGGAAATTCTCGACAGCGTCAAGGACGCGTCCGGTACCGGCTACGACGCCGTAGCGGCGGCCTTCGGGCAGACGGCGGGGGAATAACTCAAAGACGCAGCGGCGGTTGGCAGTCCCCGATGCCATGGCGGCTTCGACCATGGTTAGCTCGTAGTGGTCGGTGAACAGTGCGGTCGACATGGGCCACAGTCTAGAGGGGGTGCGCTCTAGAGGATGTTTGCGTCGGAGAAGTTTGAGTGTCTCACCTAGGTGACAGAATAAGCACATGTCTGTAGCCACCGCGGAACCCATTGCACACCGCCTTGTCGGCCAGGAATCGACGTGGACGACGGTCGTTTGGGACGATCCGGTGAACCTCATGGACTACGTGACGATGGTGTTTATGAGATATTTCGGTTACCCGCGCGAACGCGCCACCCAACTCATGATCCAGGTACATAACCGGGGTCGCGCGACGGTCGCCGAGGGTAATAAAGAAGAGATGGAGGTCGCCGTGCATGCGATGCACGGCTATGGTTTGCAGGCCTCGGTCGAAAAGGGCGGCCAAGGATGAGGATCGAGGGCACTCGAAATCGCTGGATCTGGTATCTAGAACACGTCGAAATTACCGGCATCGAGACTGCCCTGGGACATTACGTGGAGGCCTTGTCGCGTTTACGTGCCGATCCTGCCCATTCCACGACGGAGGGGGACCCGTTCGCTTTTTGGGAGAGCCAGTTTTCTGGACTCCAGGAGGACGACGAGGTGCGTCGATTGATCCTGCCCAGCGCCTATCGTGACGACGACTCAGCTGACGCGCAATTCCATGTCGACCATGACGCCGAGGATGTCGCGGCGCGCTGGGAAGACGCTCAGTCCTTAAGTGCTGATGTGGAGACGTTGCACCGAACCGGCTGTATCTCCATGAACCCTGTGATGACGCAACGTTGGCTTCGTACTGTCAATGCGCTGCGTGGCATGATGGCCGCCAGGCTAGGGATCATCGACCAGGTTACTGCCGACGAAGTCGCTCGGGCGGCCCGGGAGGAATTGGATGCCGAGGAGGAATGCGTCTACGAGTGGCTTGGCCTCGTCGTGGAGGTGCTCGTCGAGGTGGAGCTGTCGGAGTAGGTGTCAGATTTCCCGCACGGTGACCGGCTCGCGCAATCGCAGACTCAGTTGATGTTCCAGGCGCTGATGTAGGGTCATGATGGCTGCCGGGCAACCTCGGCATGCTCCCTTCATGGTGACGTCGACTCTGCGCTCTTCGTCACCGACTGACACGTCGACTAATTCGATTGATCCTCCGTGCATCGCGGCAACCGCGCCGACGGGCCCGCCGATGAGTTCATCGGCGCATCGGCGCAGTGTCTCGACGTCGTTGAGGGGCTTGCTGTCAGGGCCGCCCACCCATTCATCGGTGCGTTCCAGGGCTGTGGTTAAGGCAGTCCGGAATCCGGCACCGATGCGTTCCCATGTGCCCTCGAGAACAGTCGCCATGACGGCGCCGACCGTCGCCTCGACGCGTACCTGGTTGAGGAACTCGTCGAGGCCGGGGGCGCTTACCAAGAGCCCGGCGAAGGGCAGCGTGATCCCGGAGACCACCCAGCGCAGGGTGGCAGGGTCGGTGGTCGTCTCCGGATGAACGGCGGTGGAGGGATGACAGGCGAGCTTCATCACATCAGCAGACCTGTCACGAGACGTCCGATGAAGGCCATGACCCAAGCCAACACGAACATATATCCGAAGGCCACGGCGGGCCACTTCCATCCGCCGGTCTCCCGTTTCATGATCGCCACGGTCGACATGCATTGCAGGGCGTAGGCGAAGAAGAGGATGAGTGCCACGATGGTGGCCGGGGTGAAGACCTTGTTGCCCTTGTTGGGTCCATGGGTCCAGGTCCAATGGTCGAGTTGATGGGAGACGTCTACGTCATCCTCTGGATCGGTAGCCGAGGCCATCTGTCCCAAGGTCGACACCGAGACTTCACGGGCGGCCAGGGAGCCGATGAGGGAGACGTCGATCCGCCAGTCGAATCCGAGAGGCTCGAAGACGGGCTCGACGGCCTTGCCGATGCTTCCGGCGATCGAGTGATCCATGGTGTAGGCCGCCACGGCTACGTCGTTGCTGGGGTCGATGCCGGCCTTCGTGAGTTCGGCGTTGGAACGCATCGGGAAGGTCGTCAGCGCCCAGATGACGATGGTCGTCAACATGATGATGGTGCCAGCCTTATGAAGGAAGGCCTTGGTGGGCTCCCACATCGCGATGCCCACTGAACGCAGGGTGGGGATGCGATACGGCGGCATTTCCATGTAGAAGGGCAGCAGGATGCCGGAACGGTCGGTGATCTTTTTGACGACCCATGCCGCAGCCATTGCCGAGACGGCACCAAGCAGGTAGAGCAGGAACATTGCCACGCCTCGGCCCGAGAACGGACCAATCTGTGTGGTGTTGGGGATGAGCATTCCCACCAGCAATACGTAGACGGGCAGTCTTGCCGAACAGGTCGCCAGCGGAACGCCGAGCATCGTCGCGATGCGGTCTTTAGCCGAGGGAATGGTGCGGGTGGCCATCACGCCGGGGATGGCGCAGGCGAAGGACGAGAGCATGGCCACGAAGGCTCGCCCTTCCAGCCCGGCACGGCTCATGACTTTATCCATGAGGAATGCCGCCCGTGACATGTAACCCACTGCGTCTAGCAGGGCCAACAGCAGGTACATCAGCAGGATCTGTGGGACGAAGGTCAGCACGGAGCCGACACCGCCGATGATTCCGTCTCCCAGCAGACCGGCCAGGATCTGGTTGGAGACGTTGTCGTCGACCCAGCCTCCCAACCAGCTGAAGAAGTTGTCGATAGCGTCTTGGGCTGGTGCCGCCCAGGTGAACAGCGCCTGGAAGAACAGGAACATCACGACGAAGAAGACGATCGTTCCCCACACTGGGTGGAGTAGTACCTTGTCGATTCGTTCTGTGCGCGAGTCGAGGTGGGGGTCTTGGTAACCAGCGCTGGTCAGCACGGAATCTACCCACCCGGCAAGTTCTTCGGTGGCAGTGGGCGGCGGCACCGGGGGGCGGTCCCAGGTTTGCCAGTCCGCGATGAGGTGACGCAGTTCGCCGATGCCGATGCCGCGGTTTGCGACTACCGAGACCACGGGTACGCCCAGGGCCTGGGACAGTGCGGTGGTGTCGAGGCTGCCGCCGCGGCGGCGTAGCTCGTCGGTCATGGTGACGATGACGGCTGTGGGCAGGCCGAGTGCCAGCGTTTCGGCGAGTAGCAGGAGAGATCGACGCAGTGCCGTCGAGTCGGCGACGACGAGAACGCCGTCGGGGGCAGGGATGCCCTTCATCGTACCTTCGAGGGCGTGGACGACGACTTCCTCATCGGGGGAGATGGGGGTCAGGGAGTAGGTACCGGGAAGGTCCTCGATGCCGTATTCATTTTTGCCGATCCGGCAGACGCCGGTACTGCGGGAGACGGTGACGCCGGGATAGTTTCCGGTCTTGGCATGCAGGCCGGTGAGTTGATTGAAGATCGACGTCTTGCCGCCGTTGGGGGAGCCCACCAGGGCCAGTTTGGGTGAACCCGTCCTCGGTTCCGTCGTAGGAACGGTGTGACAGGGTGCTGCGGTGGGTATGGGCATCAATAAACCTCGGATGGGTGTGGGTTGTACGTGAATTGGGCAGGGGGCGGTTGATCAGGCGAGAGCAGTGGTGGCGCACGGCTCGACGGCCGGCTGTGGCGCGGTCTGGGGTGCCGGGCGGACCATGATCATGTCTGCCTGGGCGCGGCGAAGGCACATCTGGACGTCGCAGACGTGGAACACCATGGGGCCGCCGAAGGGCGCTTGGCGAATCTTGGTGACGGAGCGGCCGTGGCCGAAACCGAGCATGTGGAGGCGGCGACGGATGTAATCGGCACAGTTGATGGTGATGTCTTCAATGGTCGCGTTCTGCCCTGCCGCCAGTGAACTGAGTGGCACGATGCCTTGGGTGTCTGCGGTGCTGCAATTCATATGCCTTGTCATGTTGTCTCCCCCCAATGAAGTGATTTCATGCTGCCGTTGGGACTCGGCACATCGCTAGATGATAGCAAAGCCTTACCTTAATGACCCTATGGGAGTGTACCGTCCAAGTGGGGGTGCTGTGACTTCCCGTGAGTGGTCGCTCGGGAAAATCGCGCGGTAGTCTGTCGAGCCGTGACCGAACCTGATTTCGACGTTGTCGACTCACCGATCGGCATCTTCGACTCCGGATTCGGAGGGCTGACGGTGGCTCGATCGGTCGTCGACCTTATGCCGAACGAAGACATCGTTTATCTGGGCGACACGGACCGCGCTCCCTACGGTGAGAAAACCATCGCTGACGTACGACGATATGCGTTGCAATGCCTCGACCGACTTGTCGCCCACGGCGTCAAAGCCCTGCTTATCGCCTGTAATACCGCATCCTCGGCGGTGTTAAGAGATGCCCGGGAGCGTTACGGTGTGCCGGTTATTGATGTCATCATGCCGGCTGCTCGTCGGGCCAGTGCTGCTACCCGTAACGGGCGAATTGGCGTTATTTGTACTGAGGCGACAGCTCGCTCTCTGTCCTATGAGGATGCATTGGCTGCGGTGCCCGGCATCACTCTGACGACTCAGGCCTGCCCGAAATTCGTCCCGTTCGTTGAGGACGGGATCACCAGCGGACCGGAGCTTGAGACTATTGCCCGGGAGTATCTGGCGCCTATCCAGGAGGCTGGTTGTGACACTCTCATCTTGGGGTGCACTCACTATCCGCTGCTGGCTGGGCTCATCTCGTATGTCTTGGGTGACGGCGTCACCCTCATTTCTTCCTCTCATCAGTGTGCCCGCGCGTCTTATTCTTTGATGGCCGAATCTGGGCTATTGCATTCCCATCCTCGCGATTCGAGCCGCTATTTCCTTACTACGGGGAATGCTGAGCGTTTCGAGAAACTGGGACGACGGCTGATGGAGGGATTCGTCCACGATGTGCAGTCGGTGCATGCTGATGCGCACTCCCTCGGTGATCGCGCGGTTGTCCGAGACTGAACTCCTGCGCGACGGTGTTTTCATAACTGCTGTGTGTCGGTGTGGCCCACTACCCTTGGCAAGGTGAGTGAGACTTCTCGAATTGATGGACGCCGCCTGGACCAGTTGCGAGACGTCAGGATCGAACGCGGCTGGTTGTCTCAGGCTGAGGGTTCGGTGCTGGTGAGCTTTGGTCGCACCACTGTGCTGTGTAATGCCTCGGTCACTGAGGGGGTACCGCGTTGGCGTAAGGGATCCGGGCTGGGATGGGTCACCGCCGAGTATGAGATGCTTCCGCGTGCCACCAATGAGCGGTCTGGACGCGAGTCGCGCAAGGGCAAGGTGGGAGGCCGCACCCATGAGATCTCCCGCCTGGTAGGCCGTTCCCTGCGTGCCGTCGTTGACGACAAGGCGCTGGGAGAAAACACCATTATCCTCGACTGTGACGTGCTGCAGGCTGACGGTGGTACCCGCACCGCGTCCATTACCGGCGCTTATGTTGCCCTTGTTGATGCCGTCAACTGGCTGCGAGGGCGTGGCGGACTGGTTAGCGAGCCCATCACCGGATCGGTGCAGGCTATCTCGGTTGGTGTGGTCGACGGTATCCCGATGCTCGACCTCGCCTATGAGGAGGATTCGCGCGCCGATACCGACATGAACGTCGTCATGAGCGGCAGTGGGGATTTCGTCGAGATCCAGGGAACGGCCGAGGGCACGCCTTTTAATCGCAACTTGCTCAATGAGTTGCTCGATCTAGCCGCCGGCGGCTGCGCAACCCTCAAGCAGGCCCAGTCCGAGGCTTTGGGGGTGACGTTATGAGCCGGATTGTGCTGGCATCCAATAATGCTAAGAAGCTGGTCGAGCTGCGTCGTACTTTCGAGGGAGCAGGCACCGAGGCCGAAATCGTCGGTTTGTCGGAGGTCAGCGATGCCCCGGCACCGGAGGAGACCGGTAGAACCTTTGTGGAGAATGCCCTCATCAAGGCTCGTGCTGCGGCCCACGAAACCGGTTTACCTGCTTTGGCTGACGACTCCGGACTCGAGGTTGACGCCCTCAACCGGATGCCCGGTATCCGTTCGGCACGCTGGTCAGGGCCTCACGCTAATGATGAGCGTAACCTTCAGCTGCTGCTTGATCAGACTTTTGACCTTCCGGACGAGCGACGTCACGGTAGGTTCGTATGTGCGATGGCTTTCGTCGACCCGGACGGCACCGAGATCACCAAGGTCGCCACGATGGAGGGGCGGATCATCGCGGAGGCCCGCGGGGAAAACGGGTTTGGTTATGACCCGATGTTTGTTCCCGATGCCCAGCCCGGTGACCTCACCAGTGCTGAGATGACTCCAGAGATCAAGGACGCCATCAGCCACCGAGGACAAGCTGTTCGCGCGATTGTTCCGGCGGTCGTCGCCCATGTGGAGGGGCGCTGAATGCAGATCTACCTCGACTTGTTGCGGCGGATCCTTGACGAGGGCGTGCGCCGCGAGGACCGTACCGGAACGGGGACGGTCAGCGTCTTCGGTCACCAGATGGTCTTTGATCTGCGCGAGGGATTTCCGCTGGTGACGACGAAGAAGATTTACACCCGCAGCGTGTTCGGGGAGTTGCTGTGGTTTCTGCGCGGGGATACGAATGTCGGCTGGCTGCATGATAACAACATCCACATTTGGGACGAGTGGGCCGACGAGAACGGTGATTTAGGGCCGGTCTACGGGCATCAGTGGCGTTCTTGGCCCGACGGCGGCGGCACAATTGATCAGATCGCCAAGGTGGTTGAGCAGATTCGCACCAATCCGTGGTCACGTCGTCACATCGTCTCGGCGTGGAATGTGGCCGAGATCGACCAGATGGCCCTGCCGCCGTGCCACACCTTGTTCCAGTTTTACGTCACGCCGGATGATCGGGGAACCCCGACGTGGTTGAGCTGCCAGCTGTACCAGCGCTCCGGTGACACCTTCCTCGGAGTGCCGTTCAATATCGCGTCATATGCCCTGCTTACCCATCTGGTGGCCTCGGTGACCGGGCTCAAGCCGTTGCGGTTCGTCCACACCTTGGGCGATGCCCACGTGTACCTCAATCACCTCGACCAGGTTCATGAGCAGTTGAAACGTAAGCCGCGGCACCGGCCAACGCTCACCGTTAACCCGAATGTCCGTGACATTGACGGGTTCGAGCTGTCCGATATCACCCTGACTGGTTATGACCCGTATCCGGCGCTGCCCGCTCCGATTGCGGTCTGATCGGGTGCCGGGATCAAGTTTCCACCAAGCCGCAGGAGGATCGATGAAGGTCGTCGCTATCGCCGCTGTCGCTGATAACGGCGTCATCGGGTCGGGGCAGGAGATGCTCTGGCACATTAGTGAGGATTTCCGTCGTTTTAAGACTGTGACGATGGGCCACACATTGATCTTTGGGCGTCGTACCTTTGAGCAGATCGGCAAGCTTCCTGGGCGTCGTCACATCATCTGCACCCGCGACCCGCACTGGTCCCATAGGGGGGTGGACGTCGCAACCAGCCCGCGTCAGGCCGTCGAGATGGCGCGTGAGGCAGGTGAGGAGATCTGTTTTGTTGCCGGAGGTGGACAGATCTACGCCGACGCTTTCGAGTTGTGCGACGAGCTCGACATCACCGAAGTTCACCAGAATCCGAATGGTGCGGCGCGTTTCCCCGCCATTGACCCTGAGGTGTGGGTGGAGGTTCGTCGTGAGCCTCGTGACGGCTTCGATTTCGTCGGGTACCGACGCCGGGCATGAGGTCGACGGCGTCGATCCTCCACCTGGACATGGACGCCTTCTTCGCCTCGGTGGAGCAGCGGGATAAGCCCTCCCTCGTTGGTAAGGCTGTCATTGTTGGTGGGGTCGGTGGCAGGGGAGTGGTCGCGACGGCCTCTTATGAGGCCCGCAAATTTGGGGTGCACTCGGCGATGGCCGGGTCTCAGGCGCGTCGATTGGCCCCGAATGCCGCTTTTTTGTCCGGACGGTTTGAGGCTTACCGGGAGTCCTCGAAGGTTGTCATGGCGACGCTGCGGGAGCTCTCGCCGCTTGTTGAGCCACTGAGTCTTGACGAGGCCTTCGTTGATCTAGAAGCCGGTGACATCGACGTCGAGAACCTCGACGCTTTGCAGCAAGTTGCCGATGAATTGCGTGCCCGGGTAGCAGAGCGCACCGAGGGATTGAGTTGCTCGGTGGGTATCGGGTCGAGCAAGTTCATGGCCAAGGTTGCCTCTGAGATGGCCAAGCCGCAACGTGGCCATACCGATCAGATCGCCCTCATCGCTCCCGGTACCGAGGCTGACACCATCGCGCCTTTGCCTGCTCGGGCTATCCCTGGAGTCGGGCCGGTTACGGCGGAACGGTTGGAGAAATTGGGGCTTCGCACTATCGCTGACGTTCGGGCTGCGCGGGAGTCCGAGTTGGTCCACGAGTTGGGCCATGCTTCCGGGGTGAGCCTCGTCGCCCTGTCACGGGCACGGGATGATCGGCCGGTAGTGGCCAGCCGAATCGCTAAGTCGATCTCAGTGGAGGATACCTTCGAGCACGACCTCACCCATCGCGAGGAGTGCCGTCAGATCGTGGAGCGTCATGCGGGTTTGGTGTGTGGTCGGTTGAAGAAATCTGGGCAGTTCGCTCGCACTGTCACCCTTAAGGCGAAGATGGCCGACTTCACCGTCTGGTCGCGGTCGGTGACTCTGACGGGAGCCACCGACTCGCCCGAGAGAATCTCCCAGCTGGCGGTGCGGATGCTGGATTCCCTTGATTTGCGCGAGGGGGTGCGACTGCTGGGCGTCGGGGTATCGAATTTCGCTACGTCGGCCCAGGAGGAACTTTTCGTCGTTGACGATGAGGGGAGGCTGCTCGACGAACCCGAGGTGACCGAGGAGATCACCCCCATCCAGCCGGGACCCTTTGGCCGACGTCGATCTTTTGACGGGCGAAATTGGCCTCCTGGGGTTGACCTCATTCACGACGAATACGGGCGTGGCTGGGTGTGGGGGTCGGGTCACGGCATTGTCACGTGTCGATTTGAGTACCGGGGAAGTGAGATCGGAAGGGTGAAGTCGGTTCCTCAGGACGATGAGGCGCTTCACCCGGCTCATCCGCTTCCGTTGGCATGGCAACCGCCACAGGAGGACGTCCCCTCCGAGTGACGTGCGCCTCGGACCACCAGGCTGACCCGTCGGGGCGCATTGTGGCCCCCGATCAGAACATGGGGATATACGCCACCGATCCACCTAATGCCATCAGGGCGAAGATCGTAGTGGTGACGATCGGGCCGAGCCACACCCGCCCGGTGGCATGGTAGAAGGCGCGGTTGAATAGCGGCAGGACCACCATCATGGGTAGCAAGGATTGCAGCATGTTGACGTACAGCCAGGTCGTCGTCCAGAACACCGTCCCGGTCGAGAAGAGTGTGACGTACTGAATGACGAAAATGGCCGCCAGGCCGATGGAATTGGCCAGGGCAATGATGAGCCAATTGACCCAGCGACGTTGGTTGTTGAATCGCATTGAGGTATTGACCCGCAACGAGTTTGAGAAGAAGAACAGGAACAGGGCCGGCACATAGGCCAGTGCAATGAGGAACCAGCGCTTTGTCAGTGGGCGGGCAGCTACCACGAAAAGTCGGTAGTCGACGTGGAAGAAACCGTAGATGGCTGCCAGGATTGTGTAGAAGATGACGATGACGAGCAGGGCTAGGGCGAGGGTCCGTCCGGTCTGAACCCAGTTCATCCGAACTCCCCAATCTTTGGCCTCGTCGTCGCCGTGTTTCTTCGATGTGGCGTGGCTGATCCACAGCAGGATGAGACCGAGTAGGCCGTTAACGAGCGACCACAGCACGACCCCGTTAACCATTCGTCCGGGAAAGAACCAGCCGTTTTGTTTGTTGGCTGCGGCCGAAAAGATGTGCTGGCTAGCTACCGATAGGGGGATGAAGGTTACGCAAGCAACGGCTGCTGAGATAACGAAGATTGTCCAAAATATTACCGCGCTTTTGCCTTTGGGTTTCGGTGGGGCAGGGGAGATGTCGGTACGAGCCGCTGCGAACCATGGAATTGTCATAAGCAGTTTCGTTAGGGGCACGAGCATGATCAGCGCTGCGACGAGGGACAGGCCATTGAAGAGTTCTTTAAGCCACCACGTTTGGTTGGAGGTACTCATCTGGTGTGGGGCACCGATGGTGTCGTCGAAGAACTGAATCATCGACCCGATAGCGCTGGGTGTGAGCGGCTGGAACGGGTGAATCGTCCGGTCGTTATAAGCCACGCGGTAGGTTCGATTGGCAGCCGACCCGTAGCCTTTCCCGATGACCACATGATCGACGTGCTGTGACTTCGGCAGGCCAGAGTTGATGACGGCAATGGCCTCCGGGGCGTGACGCAGATCGCCATTGTGGTTTTTATTGCGGTAGCTGCCTTCGTCGTAGAGGGCGTAGCCGATGCCGATATTGGATCGGATGTTTTTGAGCTTCATGGCGTTCAGCTGCTGTAACCAGCCCGAGATGAAGACAGAGCGGATGGGGTTGAGTTGTTCGGCTTTTTCGCATTCCTCCTTCGTAATCGTCGTGCCTCCGGGGGAGTCGGGAGCCTTAGCTTTCTTAAGGGCTTTGGCCTCCTTAGCGCCATATTCTGCGGCCATGTGGCGCACTTGGGATCCACCTGCGGAGTGGCCGGTGATGCCGATCTTGGTCTTATCGACATAGTTGAGAGTGTTGGTACGCGACACGTAATCGATGGCTGGCTGGATGCTGGGGTCGTCGCTGTGGGGAGGCTGAGAGGTCGATTCGCCTTGATTGTACGGATCGACGACGAGGGTGACGTATCCACGGCGAGCGAGTTCCAGGGAGTAGGAGATCTGGGTCTCCTTGGTGCGCTGGAATCCTGGTGTCACGATAATGAGAGGGGCTTTGCGCGTTGCTGTTGCGGTGTCGGGTCGGAAGAGGTCGGCGCTAGCTACAGCTCCGTCCTTGCCAGGGATTTTGAGCCCTTGGACGGCGATGTGGCCGCCTCCGGTTTGGACGAGGCTTGCTCCAACCGCTCCTGCCAGGATGAGCAAGAGGCAGATGAGGACGTGTATTGCCGATCGGGATCGTCGCAGCCCGGTTGCTGAGTGCATCAGTGCTCCTTGTCATTGGCTCCCATGGGGATGGATTTCATGGGGACGCCAGTGCCGCAAGGGGCACCGTCGTCAACTGGAGCAATGTTAGTATTTTTTCTGACAATGTCGAGGGCGTATATTAATTTTCACAAGTTACGTTTCACGATGCTAATGGGTTAACGAAGGGGTCATCATTATTGCGGTGGGGGTTAGCCCGGCGGCCGTCGTCAGGCGAACCGCGCCTCCAATGCTTGTCGGATTCATCGTCATGATGACCTCGAGCCTGATCCTCATGTGAAGCCCGGGTAATATCTACGGCTGCCACAGTGGTTGCTGTGAGTTTTTACCATGGAGGAGGCGAAGATGGCTGAGTCCAAGGGCTCGGCACCTGGCAGCTTATATACCCGGTTGGGAGAGCTACAAGCGATGACGCCGACCGATGCAGTCATTGCTCAGTACTGTGAAGATTCTTTTCCTCATGTGGCCTTGGAGAACTTGGACGAGATCAGTGCTGCGACGGGGACCTCAACGGCGTCGGTGACGCGCTTTGTGCGTAAGCTGGGCTATGCCAGCTTCCGTGACTTTTCGCGGAGCCTTCGTGAGGAGGTCGCCGCTAACTTTGACCTTCCTAGTGATCGCACCACCAATGACCCCACGACTGATGAACCGGGAGCCATGTGGCGTTCCAAGATGGAAGCTGCCCGACGCAGCATTGATATTGGTCTGAACTCTTTGGATGGCGAAACATTCGACCGAGTTGTTGAGTTGCTGCGCGACGATTCCCGTCCGCTCTGCCTTGTCGCTGATGCTACTGGGCATGCTCTGCTTGACTATTTCCGGTTATTGGTGCGCTATTACCGGCGTGACGTCATCTTGTTGGATTCGACCGATCGGATGGCCCATCAGCTCATTGACCTTCCCGACAACGCTATCTTGTTGGCATCTGTGTTCGACCGGCATTCCCGGATGGTTGAGTCGGTCTTGCGGCTCTTTCATCAGCGCAACATGACGACGGTGCTTCTGACGAACCGTTCTTCCACTCCGATGCGCAGGTACGCTGACCACGTCTTGTTGGTGTCTTCGGAGTCTTCGACGGCGTTTCGGTCGAGGGCCTGCTATCTCATCTTGTTGGAATCATTGGTGGCTGCTTTAGCCCCGGCGGATCACGAGGTCGAGCGTTTCCGGGTTGAGACGATGCAGGGGCTGTTTGACGAACTCGGGGTTTTTATTACTCCGTGATGTGTTCCGGTATGTGGCCGAATATTCCTATAGCAGATCGCAGGTTCGGTCCTGCTCTGTCGACGGCTGCCAGGATGCGGGGGATGGCATTCCTTCTCGGTGAGGCCGTCGCGGGAGCGCTCGAGGTCGGCTGCTAAGCGGGTGAACCTCATGCCGAGGGTGGCGGCTCCGTAGTGAACTCACTGGCGGATGTCGTCATCGACACGGTGACGGTGGTTTTGGCCTGGCCGGTGATTTGGGCACCGGTTCCGGCCGGGATCATCCCGATGGCACTCTGGGCTCGCGCCAGGGCAGCCTCAACATCGAACCAGCTTTGAACCGTCGATCGTTCCGACCAGATCTGGTCCATCTGCTTTGTGACGTAGCCGCGATGGGTGATCTGGGTGGCGAAGGATCCGAACGCCATTGTCTGCCACCTTTTATAGCTGACTATTTGTGTCAGTAATTTTACATCCCCGGATGCTTACCGGAGAGGCTTAACCTTTCCTGTGAAGAGGGTGTATAGTGTTCGCCGTTAGCCCAAAAAGTGGGTTGATGCCCGAGTGGCCTGGGGAAGTCGGTGAGAATCCGACGCTGACCCGCAACCGTGACCATGCCTGTGTGGTGTGGGAGTCGGAGTACCAGGAACGTCGGGGTGGTATGAGGTTCCGTCGCGGATTACGGGGTCAACACCGACGCTAAAAACGCTAGTGCTGTCTGGGAATCCCCTCGGGACGTTTCCGTGGAGGGACAAGATGGTAAAAGCAGCAACAACGAAACGTAGGCGAGTGTTGGGCTCGCTGGTGGCGGCTGCGGTGGCAGCTGGCGCGGTGGGGGTGATGGCGGCCCCGGCTCAGGCGGCCCAGGCGGCTGGGCCTTCCGATTACACCGCCCAGGCCGGTAAGGCAGCCGACTACATCAACGGTCATAGTGCTGATCTGACGAAGGGTAATTTGGGTCCGGAGTTGGATGGGGCGCTGGCGTTGATTTCTGCCGGTAAGACCGATGCGGCGACGTTCACGACGATCAAGAAGGATATTAAGACTAAAGGGTCGTCGTATTGCACTTCTAAGAATGTGGGTGGGTGTGCGAAGGTGACGATCACCTTGCTGGCGGCTGGCGAGCCGACCACCTATGGCGGAACTGATTACGCTAAGCAGGTGACGTCGTTGCCGGATTCGGCGCTCAAGGAGTACCCGACGAATCAGGCGTTGGACATGATTGCGTTGGAGCGGTTGGGTAAGCCGATCCCGCAGAAGCTATTTAAGTCGGTCACCGATTACGCTTCGACGCCTCCCAAGTGGGCTGATCCGGATACTGATGGGCTCATGCTCACCGCCCTGTCACATGTGAAGGGGGCGGACACTTCGGGGGCCGTCTCAAGTCTTGAGGGGCGTGTGGATGCTGCCAAGCAAGGTGATGGCTGGGGGATTCCTGGCAAGGGCGCGAATGTGAACACGACCGCGTGGGTGGCCCCGGGACTGTACCGTGCTGGTGACGCGGGCCACAAAGACCAGGCTGTCAAGGGCCAGGCATGGCTTGCCGGTCAGCAGCAGGCTGACGGCTCGTTCCTGGGGTATTCGCCGATGACGGCGACGACGCAGGCGGTTCCGGCGCTGCGTGGTTTGCAGTCCTATGACAATGTGGGTGCTCATCCGGCCCAGGATGAGCCGGTTGACTGACGGGGCCGGGTTCTAGTCGTTTTCCGAATTGTGTTGGGGCGCGGGGCTGTTGCGCCCCGCCCCAGTTCCAGTCGTGTGTTTTGTCGGGGTTGAGTCTTTGGTGGTGTGTGGTGCTGGTATGTGGTGCGGGTTGAGGCGTCGTCGGTGGCGGGTGCGTGTGGTCGCGTGTCTTGTCATGGTGGCGGGTCTCGTGTGTGCTGGGGTGGCGCCGCGGCCGGCGGTGGCGGATCCGGGGCCTGAGGATCCTGCGTATTGGTCCACGGGAAGCCACGAGCACTTGGAGTATCCAGAAAGAGGAGGTGTGTGGGGCCTGCATTCGGACCTATTTGAGAATGATGGTGGTAGTTGGCGGGATGGCTGGTGCCGCCGGGGTGAGCGGGGGTTCGCGGTTGTTGTCGATTTTTCTGCTGTTCCGTCCCAGTTGCGTGGCATGCTGACTTCCGCTCACGCCCGCCAGTTCGGTCCGACCGTGAGGGATGGTTGGATCGTTCGCTGCCATGAAGGACTTTTTCAACACTACGAAGGAGATGGTCGGGCTGATCTTGATGAGGGTTTTTGGGGGGTTGGTCTAAGAGATGACTACCAGGGAGGAAGACCTCTTGTTCCGGATTCGTGGTCTGCGGGTGAGGATGCCCTTCTGGGAACCAGCGTGATGTTCTACCCCTACTATGAGAGTAGCCATCAGGCTCCTCCCACAGACAAGGATCATCTTTATGGCTACACCATTATAGGGATTCGTCCGGATGAGGATGGCGCCCTGCCGGGATGGCCGAAGCAGGGTACGGCGATGCAGGATCCTTGGTCCGGGAAAATCCCACAACTTCAATATGGTTCTTTCAGCAATATCGTTCGCGACAGCGATGTTTGGCCTGGGTCCATCGTGTACGTGTCGTATGGGGGGCCGGCGTGCCGCGGGTACGTAGAACCATACGACGGCCGCCTCGATGGTGTACCTGTTCAGGTGTGTTTGGGGGATGCGGCGCGGCATCCGAGGACGTATGTGGGGCATCCGGAGTGGACGTTGAGGCCTCAGTATGCTCCGGAGAGGCCTCATCCGGGTCCGGCTCCCAAGCCTGGTCCGGCTCCTGGGGGTGGTGCGTCTCATCGTCATTCTCGTCCGCGTCCGCACAGGAGGCCTCATCCTGGCCCGCAGCCTCGTCGGGGCCCGGGTGGTCATGGTGGTGGTTCTGCGGCCGTTCATGGTGGGCTCCGTGATGTGGCGGGGGCTCATGCTGGTGTGAGTGTGCGGCGTGGCGGGGTGCCACATGCCCGTCCGTCGGCTTCTGTGTCGGTGTCCCCGTCGGTGTCACGGCCTGCGTCGCCATCGGCATCGGCGTCCCCCTCGGTATCCCCGTCCGTTTCGCCGTCTTGGTCGACTTCCCCGTCGCCGTCAATGTCGGCATTTGGCTCGGCGTCGCCTGGTGATGGTCGAGTGTGGGGCTCTGAGCGGCAGGGCCCTGTGGCCTCTAGTGAACACCGTGGTGTGCCGGGATGGGTCTGGAGTGCTGGTGGGGCCGTTCTGGTTGCTGCCGGAGTCCTGGTGTGGTGGCTGATGCGGGGTAGGCATCGCCGCCGCGAGGACGATGAGATCGATTCCGGTGACGTTGAATGATCTGTTTTATCGTCGGTTGATGCATATCAGATATTTAGGCGCGTGTGAAAGACGCGCACGACAGAAAGGTCGGGTTGTAAGGATGACAATAAAAGCGATGAGGTGGGTGACGGGAGGTGTGGCGGCCGCCATGGCTGCCGGCGGTCTCGCCGTGCCTGCGTGGGCCGGTGACACGAAACCGGCATCGCCTGCTTTGGCGGTCTCGGGTGACCAGTGGCATCCGGGCTGGTGCAACAAGGACGAGAACGGCTATTCGGTTCTGGTGGATTTCTCGCTGGTTCCTGCCAAGGATCGTGGCGGTTTGGCCCCGGACACGACCAAGCTCACCGACGCGCACGTTAAGGATGGCTGGTTGGTGCGCTGCCACAAAGGTTTGGAGCCTGTCAAGGATGCGGGAGGCGATGCCCGCAAAGACGCCGATGCGTGGCGTGAGTCCGCGAACTGGGCTGCGGGCGTGGGTGTCCCCGCTGGGCTGGACGATGGGATAACCCGTATCTTGGGGGTGACCGAGTGGTCCAAGACCTCCGATGGCAAGCGGATCAACATGAACACGGTGACGGTGGTGCCCGGCGGTGATGGGAGTCTGCCGCCGTGGCCTGACAATGTTGACATCGGGGGGAACTATCCGGGCAAACCCGAGACCGCATCCTTCAATGCGAATCTCATCGTGCCGGAGAAACCCGTCAAAGGGATGACCGTGGAGATCGCCGCCTACCCCAAGGGCGACGATGAATACAACATGTCGTACGTGTTGGGGGACAAGCCGAATCGTCCTGAGCATCGGCCCCAATATGCCGATGCACCGGCGCCCACCTCACCACCGACTCCTACGCCTACGCCGACGCCGAGCCCGACGGTGACGCCCACCCCGACACCTACGCCGACGTCAGCTCCGACGCCGACAGTGACGCCGCGACCTACTTCGGGCGGGTCGGGATCACCCGTCAGGCCAGGAGCAGGGGATCATTCTCGTTCGGAGCGCCCGTGGACCCCGGCTCCCCATGGCGGGCACCCCGGTTTGCCCGATCCCAGCGGCCGAGGTGGATTTGGCGGTTCGGGTGTTGGTGACGACTCAGCCCCTGTCGCCTTGCCAGCCACCGGAGCCTGAGTAGGCGATGGTGAACAGAGTGTCTGCATATTCGTCATCTATCTGCATATTCGTCATCTAATAGGGAGGGAATAGATGCCATGATGACAAAGAGGATAGGAATGTCGACGACGTATCGGCGTGTGGCTGGCCCGCTCGTTGCGGTGCTGCTGGCCGCTGGTGCCGTGACCGGAACGGGGGCGGCCCAAGCGGTTGGGCCAGCCTCCGGACCGGGATGGCATGATGGGGCCTGCGCTGCCAATGAGGGGCAGACGGTCGTCGTGGACTTCTCCAAGGATCCGAAGCACCAGTCCCCGGCCGTGAAGGGTAACTGGCCGGGTAAGGAGGGGGTTCTGGTGCGGTGCAATGTAGGTGGCGATTGGGCAAACCCCGGCGGTGATGCCCGAATGGAGCCGCTCAAGGCGGCGGGGATCACTTATGTGCCGGACGCGGGTCTTATTCACACGATCGATGGTGTCACCGATGATCCGGATTTGGGGGTATACTGGATGTTTTCATCAGCCATCTCCGGCACGAAGTGGGACACGGGTGTAGTGCCGAAGCCTGGTAAGAACACCTGGGTTGGTGTGACCCTGGGCGGACAGGAAATTCCGTCGATCGATCCTCCTGTCAAGAAGTAAAGCGGTATCGGAGGGGTTCGGTGAGGTCAAACTCGCCGGACCCCTCCGTCATGCCAAAGGTTGCACGGTTGGGGGGCTGCAGAGGGGATGGATTGTGAAGGCCCGTAGAACGGTATCGTTAGTGGCTGCCATGGTGACTGCTGGTGTGGCATCATGGCCGGTTGTGGCCTATGCAGATGCTGGCGTGTCAGGCCGACTGTGTGCCGACCCTAATCATGCATGTACCGTGAGTGTGAGGGGCCCCGGGGGAGGAAATCCACGGGAGGTGTCTTATTCGGAGGTTGACGTGACCGGGAGACCGGGCACTCGCGTGCGGCTAGCGGCCTACTACGTGCGCACCAATAACCACGGTAAGTTGATGCGGCTGGAACGCTTCACCGTGGCTGACAAGCCGGTGGTTGTCGGCGACACCGGAATCGTGGGCACCAGCTTGGGATTCCCCACCGTACAAGACGATCCAGCAAAAATACCCAGCGCATGGGTTTTTGTAGGCCCCGATGATGTGACCATGGCGAATCTCGACCACGCGGCAGGCACATTCGTGCCCTACGGGACGATGAAACCCACCGTCCTGGGCGACGGCTGGGGCTTAGAGAAGCCCGTGGGCCAGACGATCGGTTTACGCATCGTCGGATCGATGGGGTGGTGGTACGAGATCGACTACCAGAATGATGCGGGACGCTGGGTGAACGTGACCAAGGTTCCGAAACCTCGTGACAGGTTTTGTGTGGGCAACCATGGGGTGGAGTCGCGCCCGGATGATCCCACCAGCGCCTGGGTCTGCGAGGCCGATCCCTCCCAGCCGGTGGATATTGGTTACGAGCTGCCCCGCGGACTGAAACATCACCGCTACAAGATGCGAATGATCACCTATGGCGGCGACGGGTGGATCGTGGTGCACAAGTGGGATGCCGTTCCCTCGGACCATCCTAAGAGGGCACCGTACAAGAGAACGTTCCGCGAGCCGTACCATCGGGGGGCGCCGAGCTCGGCAGGGGCCGACGAGAGGCACTCGGATAGCCATGTTGTGCAGGGTGCTGTTGGTGGTGGGGCCGTGGCCCTCGCGCTGGCGATGGCAGGCGCCGGATGGCGAGGCCGTCGATCGTGAAACGTGTGCATCCCCTGACGGCTCTGCTATGGGTTGTTTCGGTGGTGGCCGTGGTGTGGGTAGCCGACCACATCGTGGTGTCGCTGGCAGGTCTGGTGACGCTGTGCGCGGTGGCCATAGTGGCTGGCGGCCCGCGACGGTCGGTGTGGATTCCCGCCGGTGAAGTGTGCGGGGCGCTGGTCGTGCTGTGGCTGCTCCTCCTAGTGAGTGCACTGGGCCATTCGATAACCACTGGGGCTGTCGTGGTGACGCTGCCGTCGATCGGTTTCGGCAGCCAACAAATCGGAGGCCCAGTCCATACCGGGGCAGCTATAGGTGCCGCCAACCATGCCGTGCAGGCCTGTGTAGCAGTGACTGCCGGGGCAACGCTGGTGCAACTGCGGCCCGCCCGCAACTGGCTCGACCTGGGTATGTGCTGGCTGGGGCGAGGGGCCAGAATAATTGCCCCCGGCGTGTGTGTGGCTGAGGGCATCGCATTGGCGGTCGCTGATCGAGCCCGGCTGCGTCGTGGCGGGCTACGCACCTCACGCTTAGATGCATTGCTCGACGGCATCGATCGTGGCCGTCAGATCGAGTCGGGCTGGGAGGAGGCCCGTCTGGCCAGGTCGCCTCGACCATGGGTCCGTGTGCTGGCGGTGACCGCGACACTCGCTGTAATGCTGGTATGCATTCGCCAAACCATGACGGGGTGGACACTGTGGCACACTGCCGCCCTGGACCCCTGGCGCGATCGCGCTCTCATGGTGGCCGCTGGTTTGTGGGCGGCGACGGGCCTCGTGGTGTTGATGGTGCGCGGACTGCCTGGGGTGGGGCGCCTGCGACTAGTGGACGTGTCCCTCATTCTCGCGGCCATCGCTACTGCCGTGGCGTGGCTGCTGCGTGACCGGACAGGGGACGGCCCGGCACTGACCTCCACCGCCGGGACACCCGTGGTCATGTGCGCCGTCATGGTGGCCGGTGCGGCCGCCGTGGTATTTTCGTTCAACGCGGGAGGCAGGCGTGCTTGAGGTCGAGTCGCTACGTGTGGACATCTCCCGGGTCGGCCGGGTGCTGGACGACGTCACTATCAGCGCCGAGCCCGGAGTCACCGTGGTGACGGGCCGCAGCGGCTGCGGGACGACCACCTTGCTGCGCCTCATTGCAGGCTTTCATGACCGGCAGGTGGTGCGCCGACAAGGCGTGATCCGGTTATCGGGACGACGTATCGACACGATGAGCCATGCCGAACTGCGCCCGCAGGTGGCCGTGGTGGGTCACCGCCCGACAGAAACACTGGGGCGCGGTGACGCCGAGCGTGATCGTGTCATTGAAGAACTGGGCCTGCGGGAGTGGTGTGACAGGCCGGCGGCGCGCGTGTCGACGTGCGTGGCAGCCCGCATGGCGCTAGCCGAAGGCATCAGCTCCGGGGCACCGGTGCTGCTTCTAGATCAACTCTTGGCACCCATGACGTCGAAATGGCGGGCGCGAGCCGTTGCGTGCGTCGCTCAGGTGGCCCGCACCGGGCGGGTCGTCCTATGGGCCGAACACGCTCTGGACTATGCCCTGGGAGCGGCCGACAGCGTCGTCGAAATCATTGACGGGCACGCTCGCCAGGTGGAGGCCTCGTCGTGGTCATCGACCAACCTGCCCCCCACCCCGTTGCAGGAGGTCGCCGCCCGATCTGGCGAGGGAATATTCGCCAGCCCGGAGCAAGCCCACGCCCGTCTGGCTGCGACAGCGCTCACCGCAGTGCCATCGCCCCAACCGCAGCAGCCCAAGGGGCCGGTACTCGCCCGCGTCGATCCTGCGGCCTTGCGCCTATCGGGAGGATTAATTGACGTGCGCGCCGGTCAGGTGCTGGGAATCGTTGCTCACGAACCGGTTCAGGCGCATCGGGCCGCGCGTCGTCTGGCCGCAACCGTGCGTCCCCGTGGTGTGAACGACCATCTGCTGCACGCGCTGCTGCGGCAGACAAGCGTGCAACGAGCCTGCGATATGGTCGATCGCCGGGCAGACCGCCCGGTCGGAGAGAGCATGGAGCTGGCCAACAAGGTACTGGGGCCGGTTGGTGCCCGCCGAGGTGCCGAACACAGCGAAGGGCAGCAACGTCTACTTGCCAACGTGTTGGCCTGCGCAGGCGGCCAAGTCGTGCTGTGGGTCGATCCGGGCTGGGCGGTTGACGCCGCCAGCGGCGACCACCTGGTGCAGACGGTGCGTCGACGGGGCACAAGCGTCATCATGGCGAGCCGCGACGTCGACCTGGTGGCCCGATGGTGCGACCGGGTCCTCGTCGTTGATGAGCACGAGGTTGTGGCCGACGGGCGTCCCGGCTCCGTCGTAGCTGACCTGCCCTACCCACCCCAGGTGGCTCAGGTGTTCCCCGGCGGCCACGTCGTCAGGACCGCCGATGTGGCCCTCATCCCCGGTTCCAAAGCGGAGGGAGGTAGGGCTCATGCGCAACTGGTGTAGTGGAGTCGTCACGGCGATAGTGGCCGGGACGGTTGCGGTCTGGTTGGCGATGCCAGTCATCGACTCGATGCATGCGGGAACCCGCGATCAGGTCTCCACCGAATCCCAGGCGATGATCGTGTACTTGGCGGCCGGCCTTGTGCTGCTGGCGGTGTGTCGATGGGTTGACGACGGTAGGCGTATCTGGCGGGTTGGGCTGCTGGTGTGTCTTGTGGTGTCGAATGCTCTGGTGCGAGTAATAATGTCCCCCCGTGTGTTCGGGGTGGAGCCGGTATTCGTCCTGCCCCTCCTGGTCGGAGTATCGGCCGGGGCATCGGCAGGATTCTTCGTGGGGGCCGGATCCTGCCTGCTCTCCAGCATGCTCGTTGATACAGTCGCAGCACCATTGCCCGGGCAGATGCTGGCGTGGGGTCTGACCGGACTCATCGGAGCGCTGCTAGTGCGGGTTCCCACTAAACCCGCGTGGCTGCTTTCATGGCCGCTGGCCGTGCTGTGCGGGCCGGTGCTGGGAGTCATGCTCAACCTCATCGGTTGGCCCACCGAAGGGGCCAGCACCGTCGGACAGACCACATCCGACGCATTCGTACCCGGCTTGCCGGCCATGATCACGATCCAGCGGCTGATTCGTTACTCGGTGCGGACCTCATTGGGGATCGACCTCACCCGAGGCGTATGCACCCTGGCCGGTGTCGTGCTTGTCGGTCTACCAGCGATCAGTGCGCTGCGCACGGCCTGGGGGAGACCTGACAGGCGAGCCGACGAGACACCGACTGCCCGCGGCACGCCCATTAACCCCGCCGCAGTGGAGCGACGACAACAGTCTAGGACAAGGACGATGGAATGGTCCAAGGACCAGAAGGAGGGCGCGGAATGAGCGCAGGGACGACCTATCAGACGGCAGGGGAGGGGCGTCCCCGTCGTGGTGATCCCAACAGGAGGAGCCCCAGGATCGATCCGCGCGAGGTGGCCCAGGCGCACCGCCTCGTTGAAGCGATCTCGCGCACCTTCGATTCGAAGGTCGTCGGCCAAGAGGCGTTGCGCACGGCACTGCTGGTGGGGTTGATCGGCGGTGGCCACGTGCTGCTGGAATCGGTGCCCGGCTTGGCTAAAACGCTGGCGGCCTCAACGCTGGCCTCAACTGTTGACGCCAGCTTCTCGCGCGTGCAGTGCACTCCCGATCTGCTACCCAGCGACATTATCGGCACCCAGGTGTTCAACCCTGGCAGCGGAACGTTTACCACCGAGCTGGGCCCGGTGCACGCCAACGTCGTGTTGTTGGATGAGATCAACAGGTCTAGCGCCAAGACGCAGGCCGCCATGCTCGAGGCCATGCAGGAGAAGCAGGCGACGATCGGGGCCAAAACCTACCCCATGCCCGATCCTTTCCTCGTACTGGCAACCCAGAATCCCATCGACGAGGAGGGCACCTATGTGTTGCCGCAGGCGCAGATGGATCGTTTCCTACTCAAGGTGATCGTTGACTACCCATCGCCGGCTGATGAGGTGGAGATGCTGCGTCGGCTCAAGTCCGGCGTCCTCGCGTCACGCACGGTGCCTCCGGTGGTGAGCAGGCAGGATGTGTTGTGGCTCCAGGCTCTGTCGAGGAGGGTGTACGTGGACGAGGCGCTGCTGCGTTACATCGTCCAGATCGTCCACGCGACCCGTCATGGCGGCGATTACCTTCCCCAGGAGCAGGCCCACTGCCTAGAGTATGGTGCCAGTCCGCGGGCCACGATCGCGTTCGTCGAGGCAGCTTGCGCCCACGCGCTCATACACGGACGTGACCATGTGATCCCCGACGACGTGCGAGCGATGCGGTACATGGTCCTTCGCCACCGACTCATCCTCACTTTCGAGGCTGTCGCCACCCGGGTGCCCGTCGAAGAGATCATTGACGGCATTTTCGGGGCTGTCCCCACCCCCTGACCATGGCGTATCTCACAGCTGTCCAAGGACGCCTGGCGTTATACCCGAGGCGTTTAGTCATGGGGTTGCTTGACGGCCAGTACACGGCAATGACCTCGGGGCGCAGCCTAGACTTCGACGATCTGCGCTCCTACGTGCGCGGTGATGACGTCAAGGACATCGACTGGAAGTCCTCGGCACGCGCCGGCGAGTTGCTGGTCAAACGCTACCGGGCGGAGCGTCGGCACACCCTCGCCTTCGTCGTACCGGCTGGCGGACCGCTGGCGAGTGCGGCCACACTCACCCAGAGCAAGGCTGACGTGGTCCTCGCGTCGATCGGGGTGCTGGCGTGGATAGCGTGCCGTCACGGCGACTATGTGACGGTGGTCGCCCCAGGGCCGAATGGGCCGAGCGTGGCACGACCGTCCTACCGTGACACGCAGATCGAGCACATGCTCGCGGGACTCGATGCAGGATGCCGACTGGAGGCTCCCGAACCCGATCTGCCTGAATTGCTCGATTTGGCTGCGACTGGGTTGCGCCGCCGCGGCATCGTCGTCGTCGTGTTGGACGACTGGGATCCCCATCCTGATGACGTGGATGCCTTGGCGCGCCTGTGTGCCCGCCACGAGGTTCTTGCCATCGAGGTGTCGGACCTTGATGTGACCGATCCGGCCTTGGCCGCCGTCCCCGCCCGCGACCAAGCCTCCGGTCGAGCGGTGCCGGGATTCGTGCCCCGTGACCGGCGTGTGCGTCAGCAGTTCACTGCCGCTCGGCAGGAGCGTGCGCGGCGACGCAGCCACACCCTGGGTCGGCTCGGCGTCATCCATGAATCCGTCGCTGACGTGGACGATTCGGTTGCCGCGATTGTCAGGCTTCTTGAGAGGATGCGTCATGCCTCCCGCCGCTAGCGTCCCGTTGGACCTGTATCCACCCGTATCCCATGACCCACGGTGGTGGTGGGTGGTCGCCGGCTGTCTGCTTGCGACCGTTGCCGTGATGTGGGGGTGTCGTCGCGTACTGGCGGCGATCGATTCCGCTGCTGCAGGAGACGGTCCGGTCACGCTGGAGACGGTCCGCGCCGCCGCGCTGCAGGACCTCGAAGAGGCCAAGGACGCCTCCGAGCGCGGCGAGTCCGACCGTGCCGTGTGCCGACGCATCAGCATTGCGCTGCGTCGATTTGTCGGCATCGTCTGTGACAACGACCTGGACTATGAGGGCCTGGGCGACCTTTCCCGGCGCGCCGATGAGGATGCGCGGCTCAAACCCGTCGTTGAGGTTGTCAAGCGTTGCTACCAGGTTGAGTTCGACCCAAGTGGCGACGACGTCGATCCGGACGAATTGGTGTCGATGGCTGTGAGGACGGTGCGTTCATGGAGTTGATGTGGTGGTGGATGTGGCCTGCCGTCGTAGCGGCGGTCGCCGTGACGGTCGTCATTGGGTTGTTGCTGCGTCGGCGGGAGAAAATCGTGCGGGTCGTGGTGGCCCACGTCGACCGTCTACGTGCCCTTCCTGCCTACCGGGACCATGCCCGGCGGCGAGTGCGCTGTCTGGTGATAGCGGCGGTGTGCTGGGGGGTGGCCGCCTGTGGGGCCGGCCTGGTGGCCGCCAGGTTGCAGGGGATCGACGATGATGATCGCCAGATACGCACCCGCGACGTCATGCTGTGCCTTGACGTGTCGGGTTCGATGGAGGGGGTGGACCGTCAGGTCATCAACACCTACATCCAGCTGGCCGACCATATCAGCGACGACCGGATCGGATTCGTCATGTTCGACTCCTCGGCGGTGACGGTGTTCCCCCTCACTCATGACCGTGACAGTGTCAAGGCTGGGCTGAAACAAGCCGGAGAACGGCTCGGTCGGGCAGATCTTGATCCGGCGGTGCGATACGGTCCAGGCGGCTCGCTAGTTGGCGACGGCTTGGCCTCCTGCGTCAGCAGATTCGACCAGCTTGACCAGCCCCGTTCTCGAAGCATCGTGCTCGCCACCGACAATATGGTTGCCGGGCCTTCGGTCTATACCGTGCCCCAGGCCGTCGACTTGGCCGTGAAACGCCACATTATGGTTTTTGGCATCGTGCCCGCCAACGACGATCCCGACTACCGGGCGGCTCGCGACGAGCTGCACCAGCAGGTGCAACGCACCCACGGAGAGACCTTGACGATACCTTCGAACGGGCAGGTTGACACCGATGACGTCGCAGATCGTATTCAGTCACAGGCCAAGAAAGCAGTCATGGCTATGGCCACCCACCGCTCCTACGACATGCCCTGGCCCGGGGCCCTCATGATCGGCGTCGGGGGGCTGGGTGCCATGATCGCTCGACGGCGGGAGGAACGATGAGCTGGCATCCTCATCCCATCGCGGTGGCACTCGCTGTCATCATGCTCATCGTCGCCGTGTGGTTCGGTGTGCAGGGCCGCCATACTCGCGGCAGGACTGCCACAACGATCTTGTACGTCCTGCTGGCCGTGCTCGTTGGGCTCATCGGCCTGCACCCGGTGGTGGGCGAGTCCGGTCGTCAAAGTTCAAGCGTGGACGCCGACATCGTCATCATGGTCGACACGACTACCTCAATGGCGGCCCGTGACAATGGCGGCAAGACGCGTCTGTCCGGGGCGATCCACGATATCGCGGCGCTCGCTTCAGTTTTTAGCGGTGCCCGGTTCACTCTCGTGACCTTCGACAACGATGCCCGGGTGTTGGTGGCTTCAACCACTGACACCGGCACGATCATCTCGGCTGCGAACTCCCTCACTTGGCGTGAGGACACCAAGGGCACCGGCACCGATATCAGTGTGGCCGTGCCCACCGCCGTCGGGGTTCTGCAGAAGGCTCGCGAATCCGCGCCCCAAGCCACCCGGATGGTGTTCTACCTCGGCGACGGGGAGCAGACGGCTACCAGGGCGCCCGGCTCTTTCGCCGCTCTCAAACCTCTAGTCACGGGCGGTGCCATCTACGGGTACGGCACCGCTGCGGGGGCACCGATGGCCCGCTCCGCCTTCGACCCTGGAGACGTTACCTACCACGGGAAGAAGGCCATTTCCCACGCTGACCACGCCACACTGGCTGCGGCCGCCCGACAGGCAGGTCTGTCGTACGTCACCCGGTCCCCGGGCCAAGCACTCACTCCTCCCCAGGTGTCACTGCGGCGCACCACTCACATGGACCAGGTCAGTCCCGGCACAGATCTGTCGTGGATTCTCGGTCTTGTTGCCGGAGTCGACGTCGCTATCCAGCTGACGATGAGTGCCCGGCGGCTTCGACGGGCCCGAAAGGACATCCCGTAATGAATCCTCGTCACACACGTCAAACTGATTTGCGATACTCCCGGCGGGACGTGATGAGCCCCAACCGAGCCCGACGGGCGCGCCGGGCCACCATCGGGGTGACGGTGCTGCTCGTTGCTGTTCTTGTCTTTGCCGCGTGTCGACTCGCGGGCGTCCTGATATTCGACTGGCTTGGCAACGGGGCCTTCAATTCCCAGCAATATGCGCAGGCCGAGCAGTACTACGGGGCGAACATGAAACTCAACGTCATCGAACCGTGGATCGCCAGCTATGACCGCGGTACGTCCCGGGCCGCTGAGAGCAACTACGCCGACGCCGAGAAGGATCTTCGTGCCGCACTCGACATGGCGCCGCAGGAGCAGAAGTGCCGGGTGGGCATGAACCTGGTGTGGACCTTGGAGGAGTCGGTGACGATGCAGAACCTCAACCGGAGCACTGCTCAGGCCGGCACGCTGAGGGAAGCTAAGGCCATTGCGCAGCGTCTCAGGTGTCATGGCAAAACCACTGCGCCCCAGTCGCACGTGCGGCAGACCTCAGCCGATCAGAAGACCGAGCAGTCCACCACCATGAAACGCCTCAACGAGGAAATGAATCAGGCACAGCAGGACTCACAATCCCAGGAAAACGAGCCACCCAAGATGAAGGATTCCGAGCAGCAACGGCAGAAAGATCTGTCCACAAGGAATCAGCAGGCCCTTAACGAGCAACGCCGTAACAGCCAGGATCAGAACGGATCGCCCCAGCATGCTCCGAGCGCGTCTACGCCCAGAACGGCTGGTGGAGCCCCCGATAGAAAGGGTTGGTGAAATCTGTGGCGTCGCCAGAGCGTAGCTCCTTTTCTTGAGCGGTGCTCATCAGACTCACTCTGTGTCTTTGCGGGTTTGCTTTCGGCGTGTCCACCACACCCCTACACCCAAGGCGATGACCGCCACGATCACGCCAATGGTGGCAAGAGGCCCCGATCCGTGTCCTGGCTCGGGTGGCATGGCGGGAGGTTTGCGAGCGACGGAGACCTGCCGGGGAGGGAAGCCTTTCCCGGTGCCCCATCGCCACCCCTCGACAGAGCCTGCGGCGGGGTGATACTGCGCCGCGCCCTTCGAGGAAAACGTCCACTTGTCCGAGGGGGAGGCAGCATGCCAGTATGACCAGAATTGACGAGTGGACTTGTCATAACCGCCATGCGAGCAGGCATTTTCGGGGCGGCCCTGGAGCTCGCAGACGAGGCCGGGCTGAGATGGCGGCTGGCGAACATCGACGCCGATCTGGTGCAGGGCATCCATGCCGTCGGAGGGTCGCTGCGCGCACCCCGCAGCGAGGGGCTTGTCGGGCATGTCTACGACGACCCACACCCCGCCGCGGCCGGTGCATTCGACCGCCGTCGCAGACGCTGACGCGGTTGGCTGCCCGAAGGCGCTGGTAGCTGGCGCCCAGCACGCCATCACAGTCACTATTGCAACAACGACACGGGAGACCGCAGCAGCGCAAGGGCCTGCCTTGGCTCGACGAAAATACTTCATGGACCATGCACCATCCCATGGAGAACATCACACGACCAGATGACGACGGGACAGATACCCGGAACACACCTGGGCCCCACCCCAACTTTTGTCATCACACCCGTGGAGTGAGGACGTGTGTAGCGAGGCCAAGCGTTAAGTGTAATCACCCGCGATGGCCGTCGTACCGGGCGATGGGGAGTTGACGGTGCCGATAGGTGCCTGGCGTCTAGGGACAACTGTTTGCGCCCATGACGATTAGATGCAAAACGACAATGCTACACTGCAATCGCATTGTTGCTTTTACCACGCAGGGACTTTCCACTGATGAATGAAACTAAACCCGTCGAAGGAACGCACGGTTGTCGTGCGCCGGTCAATGGGCTGGTCATTGGCGCTACAGTCGGCGCCGTCTTGGCGCTAGTCTTTTTGCTTCCTTATTTTGGTTCAGGGGCAGATGGACGCATATACCTGGTCGCTCCCGGGATTGTCATCATCTATGCCGTGGTGGGCTGGCTCATCGGGTTATGGGGAAGAAAGGTCTGTGCATGCGAGAACCCCAGGATTCGGGAGAAGAAGGCCAGGGGGATCGGCGCCGTTACCGCAACCCTTGTAGGGTTGATCACGACGGGGGCATATGATCTCTACTGGTTCGTCAGGCCCATGGTGAACAATCCTTTCCTCGACCTTTTCTTTGACGTCAAATATGTACTTTCACGCTTAGTGTCTTTGATCATTTTCCCCTGTGTTGGATGGATTCTCGGAGCTTTTGGTAGCAGTCTTGATCATGAGAAGGTCTCGTTTATCCCCAAAATGAGCGCCGCAACCGTGGCTGCACTGTTCCTGTCCCTAGTCGTTTGGAGGGCGTTCTCGACGTTTATCCCCACCCTTTTCCATTTCTGACGCACTGTCGTGGGTTTCATGTCACACGGCGGTGCGTTTAGGCCTGGTCCTTGTGGATGCTGGCCACGGGGTATGCCATGTTGTCGCCTCTCAGGGGGTCTTGAGCTCTGGATGACCTTGGTGGGGTAGTGTGTTCGTTGTTGGCCTAATGGGTGGGTTGATGCCTAGGTGGTGTGGGGAAGCTGGTGGGAGTCCGG
>OKHD01000039.1_pt1 | contig 64387 bp, 62 predicted proteins | sample 1611591 | NCBI WGS metagenome assembly OKHD01 (sample SAMN04436755, study PRJEB24849) | human gut metagenome | biome: human gut; feature: NICU; material: stool | host: Homo sapiens | place: USA: Saint Louis, MO | collected 2011-02-13
GAGCACCTCAAAAACACCATCATACACTAAATCAGTAAGTTGGCAGCATCACCGAGATATTAATATAAATACAATTTATGGCCAATTTACCCGAGTACTTAAAAACCAAGCAATATTAACGCCATATGACTTTTCGTTCATAAGGGAGGCCAGTAAAAAATTTTCTGAGATCGAACTATCTTTCGAAGTAGAACCGCTTTCAACTCCACCGACTAATGTTCATGCAATCATTGGTCGAAATGGTGTAGGAAAGACAACGTTATTGAATGAAATGATTAACTGTATACTAGACAGTTCTAAAGAAAATTCATCCTACTTTATAGATAATGTTAGCCTATTTTCGCAAAAAAAGATAAATAAGACATATTTTAGCAGTATAATTTCTATATCTTTTAGTGCATTTGACCCTTTTAATCCACCTCAGGAGCAACCTGATCCAACGAAAGGAACTTGCTATTTTTATCTAGGATTAAAGAAAACAGCTGGTGATGTCGGGGTATCTCAGCTTAGGACAATTGATGAACTTAGGGAGGAATGTGTAAGTAGTTTAATTGTGTGTTTTTCTGATAAAATAAAAAAAGGACGATGGATGAAAGCAATATCCACATTAGAGTCCGATAATAATTTCTTAGCAATGAATCTGAGTGAATTGTTTGAAATATCAGATGATAAAGAATTAAGAAGTAAATTCATGCGTCTTTTGAGAAAAATGAGTTCAGGCCATGCAATTGTTCTATTAACCATAACTAAGTTAGTTGAAAAAGCTGAAGAGAAAACTCTAGTCTTAATTGATGAACCGGAAAGCCATTTACACCCGCCTCTTTTATCAGCATTTACTAGAGCCTTAAGTGATCTTTTGATTGATAGAAATGGTGTTTCAATAATAGCAACTCATTCTCCTGTTTTACTACAGGAGATTCCTAAGATGTGTACGTGGGTTATTAATAGATATGGTAAGCAAATATCTGTAGCAAGACCTACTATAGAGACATTTGGTGAAAATGTAGGGCTATTAACGCGAGAGGTGTTTCGCCTGGAAGTAGAGAACTCAGGATATCATTCATTACTTAAAAAACATGTCGACAATGGGGAATGTTTTAATGAAATTATGGCTAAATATAAAAATAAAATTGGTCTTGAAGGTCAAGCTCTGCTAAGAACAATGATCAGCTTACATCAAAAAGATGAAGGTGAGGAATAAATGAATAAAATTACTCCTCCAAAAATAAAAAGTAGGAATTTGTATCTGACGTGTCTTCGTGCTCTTCGGAAAGATAGTGAAGAAAATTATTTAAAAATGAGGGCTGTATTTAATGAAATTAATTTAGAGTGGAACGAATATTTGAGTAGAAAGAACGCTCCTGATTTTCATTTATTTACTCCTTGCCGTCATGGTCATGGGGATGATGTTATATGTGGGGAGGTATCCAAAGATAATTTAGTAAGTCTTTATACTAAATATATGCTTAAGTCAGGTACAAAAGCAAAAGATATCTATGACGCTATCAGTGTTGCATCAAATGGTATTTGTCCTTTGTGTGGCGTTACTAGTGTAAGTACGTTAGATCATTACCTACCTAAAGCAAGATATCCCATCTTTTCTGTTATGCCGGAGAATCTTGTTCCGGCGTGCAGTGATTGCAATAAAGGGAAAGGAAGTAGTATCCTTCGAACAAAAGAGGAGCAATGTTTACATCCCTACTATTCAGAACGTGTGTTTTATGAGGATGTTTGGATAAAAGCGAGATTGAAAAAAACAACACCCATAACTTTTGATTTTTTTGTATCAGCCCCAGAACATTGGAGTGATTTGAATAAAGAAAGAGCTAAAAATCATTTCAAAGACTTTAAGATTAATAAAAAATATTCTATATATGCAGCCACATTAGTTACGATGTTAATAGCAACAACTCGCCAGCTATTAAGAGAAAATACTCCTGAAATTGTTCAGGAACATTTTAAAAGTATTGCTGATGGGGAACGTCCTAATACAGTAATTCAGGCTGTCTATAATGCCGTTGCTGCTGACATCGATTTTTGTTCAGGTCATTTTTAATAACATTAAATATGGATGGGTGTTTTGTTAAATTACTGGTATAAAACATTTGCATAAATATAAACTCAAGCGTTCGCCATAAGGCGGCGCTTGTGAATATAAATAGGTGGCTGAGGATAATGTGGTAAATAATCAGAAACTTTAAATTAGGTGGTTGTTTTTAACAGAAGCGTAGCAGCAACGACCAGACGAATGTTTCAACACCAACCAGCAATTCTCCTTGGACATCGAAATTAATGACGTTAAGGGGATACCTGCGCTCCAGTATGATGTTTAGTTTGAGTATTTCTTTGAATAATCCGAGTCGTTTTATTATCAATACTGGAAAGGTCCAAGCATCTAAATAGCTAAACCTAATACCGCTACACTTTTGCCAGCCCATGTTCACCTCCGGGGAATGGGCTGACGGTTTCCATAAAATGACGAACCTTTTTTCAGCAGTTGACACATTGAACGGCACTGATGATTAAGTGTTATCGTGACGGGAAGCGTCAGCCATAACCGTTCAACATGATTCATCCATGGTGAGTAAACCGGCTGATCAATTACCCTGAACTTCGGATTTTCCTTCAGCTAGCACTGCGCTTCCCGGCTTTGGTGGATAATGTAATTGTCCTCAATGAGCGTTATCGTTTTTCCCGCCGGTACGTCGTCTTCAGATTCTTTAAAAGACTGATAAATAAGGCTGAAATTTTGTTGTTACCACCCACATAGCTGACCTTGCCCGTTCCGCTGTGTAACGCGCCAGACGGATAATATTTATCATTCTGACCGGGCGTCACTACACGTTTTTGCTGTCCGAGCAGTTGCCAGTCCGCACCGATTTTGGGATTGAGATGAATATCCACTTTATCTTCATAAAATACCGGGTGCTCTGTGCTGAATTAATCCTGCTCCTTGTGGATTGCCGCCATCTTTTCATCCTTAAGCGGTCCCGGATACGCAGGGTTAATGCAGCGCTACGCTATACCAGCCCCGCAGACGGCTTCCAGTGGCGAGCGGTTCCAGCATGTATAAGTGTTCTGGCAACGTCGATAACGCGACTGCTCCAGTGAAGCATCAACATGTCGGTCAGCCTACGCGCATAATTTTTATCGTGCGTTTTATGGATTGCTTCTGCATCAGGCATCGTTCGTCACGGGGAATTGGTGCTCTGATCGGCATCGCTCAGTCCGGATGGTGATTTGTTTGATTTGGCGATTGATCAGATCGTACTATCCGGGCTGAGTTCCCTCAAAGTGATCAACTATTCGGCACAGTTATTAAGTCTAAAAATAAAAAAAAGCCCGGCATCACACACCGGGCAAAGAAGTTACCTGCACACTCAGGCTACTTTTAATTTCTGCGCACGATTCTCACGGCGGATCTTACGCTCTTCCAGCACCGCAACCATCGCCATCAGGACGATACAGCCAATCGCTGCCGCATCCAGCGCGGCGAAGGTGCCCGCCCAGCCGGTGAGGCCGAAAATTGGCGTGCCGTCGGCGATCATGCCCAGACCGAGCTTGGCGAAGCTGTCGCCGATCAGGTAGGCGAAGGTGCCCTTAATCCCATCGGCTGCGCCGATCGCTTTTTTCGGCACAAAGCCAACCGCCGCCACGCCGATCAGCAGTTGCGGACCGAACACCAGGAAGCCGAGCGCAAACAGCGACGCCAGGTAAACGTACTGGTTGCTGGCGTGCTGGTAAACGCCGAGCGTGGCGATAATCAGCGCCAGCGCGACGCAGGCCACCAGCGCGCGACGGCCGTTGGCAAGGTCCGAGAGCCAGCCCCACAGCAGGGTGCCGACCAGCGCGCCCACCTCGAACAGAGTGAAGCCCTGAATCGCCACCTCTTTCGAGAGCTTCAGCTCCTGGAAGGCATACACGGTGGACCACTGGTCGATACCGATACGCACCACGTACAGGAAGATGTTCGAGAAGCAGAGCAGCCAGATCACTTTGTTTTTCAGCACGTACTCAACAAAGATCTGCCATTTGGACATCTCGTTTTCTTCGGTCTCTTTGTCCTCCTCGCTGATCTCCTCCCCGAACAGATCTTCAGCTTTGCCGAGGCCGTAGGATTCCGGGGAATCGCTGCCGTAGCGCAGGCCGATAAAGCCGACAATCAGGGCGATAATCGACGGGAAGATAAACATGCCAATCACGTGGCCGTCGAACAGGTAGTTCGCACCGAACAGCGCCACGCCGGCCGCGCCCGCTCCGCCGAGGTTGTGGGAGATGTTCCACATGCCGAGGTACGAACCCCGCTTGCGGCGCGGGGTCCATTTGGTGATGGTGGAGTAGCTGCACGACCCGCCGGTACTCTGGAAGAATCCGCTCAGGGCGTAGAAGGCGATCATTAGGAACAGGCTGACGGAGCCCGCGCCCATGCTGGCGCTGAAGCCGAGCATACAGATGGCGGAGAGGATCAGCATAAACGGCAGGAACTGCTTGGTGTTTTTGCCGTCCGCGTAGTAGGACACAACCGTTTTCCCCACGCCGTAGGTGATGGAGAAGCCCAGGCCAATCATCCCCAGCTGCGTCATGCTCAGCCCGTAGGTTGAGATCATGTCGTTCTGCGCGATGTTAAAGTTTTTGCGGATCAGGTACATGGTCAGGTAGCCGATGAAGACCACCAGATAGGACTGCATGAACGGTTTGAACCACATCTTGCGCCGCACGTCGAGCGGCAGATCCAGGGTCGGCTTGCGCACCTGATTTAAGAAGGCCAGCATGACTGAGTTACTCCTGAGCTGATTTTTGCAGCATTGTAAAAACCAGCCAGGAGAGATGCCTGAGACAGCGTCCAGGTGAAACCGGGAAAATTTCTTAGTTTTGCGCGTCTCGGCAGCAAAAGGTGAGGCGCGTCACGCTTCGCGCGGTGCCTGCGCGTGCAAAAACGGCAGCAACAGCAGGGCGGAGATGCCCGCCGCGATGGCGATCACCGCGAAGAACCCGCTCCAGTGCCAGACGTCGATCACCCGCGCCAGCGGCCAGCCGGAGAGCGATGCGCCAAGGTAGGCAAACAGCCCGACAAAGCCCGTCGCCGCGCCTGCCGCCTCTTTGTGGGAACACTCCGCCGCCGCCATGCCGATCAGCATCTGCGGGCCAAAGACGAAAAAACCGATGGTGAAGAAGCACGCCGCCTGCATCACGTAGCTGGCGAACGGCATCAGCCACAGCGAGCCGACGGAGAGTAAGATCCCGGCAGCAAAAATCAGGTTCATCGGACCGCGGTTGCCGTTGAACAGCTTGTCCGAGCCCCAGCCCGCCACCAGCGCGCCGATAAACCCGCCCAGTTCAAACATGGTCACCGCCGAGTTGGCGGTCACCAGGTCCACGCCGAGAGTTTCGGACATGTACAGGTTGCCCCAGTCGTTGATGGCCGCGCGCACCACGTAGACCAGCACGTAGCAGAGCGACAGCAGCCAGATGTAGGGGTTTTTCAGCACGTATTTGGTGAGGATCTCCTGGCGGGACAGCCCCGCGCCTTCCTGCTGCTGGGCGATCTCCATCTCGTCGTGCCGCCAGTCGCCCACCGGTGGAAGGCCGACGGTTTGCGGCCTGTCGCGCAGGCGCCAGCAGAGGTACAGCCCGGCGACAATCGCGAGGCCACCGGCAATCATCATCCCCGCGCGCCAGCCGTAGTGCAGCGCCGCCGCGCCGACCACCATCGGGATCAGCGCCCCGCCGACGTTATGCGCGGTATTCCATATCGCCCACCAGCCGCCGCGCTCGTTGCGTGAGTACCAGGCGGTGAGCAGGCGGGCGCAGACCGGCGCGCCCCAGCCCTGGAAAAAGGCGTTCAGCGCCCACAGCAGGGCAAAGGCCCACAGCGAGGTGGAGAAGCCAAACAGGATGTTCACCACGCCGGTGGCGATCAGCCCAACGCCCATAAAATAGCGCGCGTTGGAACGGTCGCTGACGATGCCGGAGAAGAACTTCGACAGGCCGTAGGTGATGTAAAACAGCGTCGCCAGCAGGCCGATATCGGTGCGCGTCATCACGCCGCTGGCGAGGATTTCCGGCGCGGCGGCGTTGAAGCTTTTGCGGGTGAAATAGAACAGCGCATAGCCGAGCCAGATGGTAATCAGGATATGGCGACGCCAGTAGCGGTAGCGGGCATCGATTTCCGCTTTGTTGCTTAGCGGGGCGGCGCTGGCGGGGGTTTTAAACATGGTGCGTCCTTAACGGCAAACTGACGCTGACGCGCGTCCCGTGGGTGCAGGAGATGCTCAGCGTGCCGCCCAGCGCCTTTACGCGCTCGCGCATGCCCGCCAGGCCAAACCCCTGCTGGCCGGAGCCCGGCGGCAGGCCGCAGCCGTCGTCTTCAATCACCAGCATCAGGCGCTCGTCCTGCTGCCATCCCTGGATCGTTACCGCGCTGGCGCTGGCGTGTTTGACGATGTTGTTCAGCCCTTCCTGGCAGACGCGGAAAAGGGTCACGCGCTGGCCTTCGCTCAGCACAGGTTCGTTAATGCGCCAGTCGAGATGGCTGACAATCCCGCGGCTCTCCAGCTCCATCTCGCGCATCAGAGAGCGTATTGCCTGCTCGAGCGAAAGATCGTCAAGCTGGCGCGGGCGCAGCCGCCCTAACAGGCGACGAACGGAATCATAGACGCCCAGCGAAAGCTGTTCGATATGCGCCCCGCCCTGCTTCACGCCCGCGTTTTCTGCCGCCAGGCGCTGAACAATGCCCGCCTGGGTGCGGATGGCGGTGATGGTCTGGCCGATGTCATCGTGCAGCTCGCGAGCAACCTCCTGGCGCACGCTCTCTTCCGTCTCCAGCAGACGCTCCGCCAGACGGCGGTTGCGCGCCAGCTCGGCTTGCAGAGACTGGTTCAGCTCGCGCAGGCGCTGTATGCCCGCGCCGAGCAGCAGCCCGGTCAGGCTCTGGGCCAGCAGCGAGAGCAGCAGATCTACCGGGTGATCGTGCCAGGTCTGGCTGGCAATCAGCGCGATGGCGTTCATCAGCGTGGCGATCAATGCGCCCTGCCAGCCGTAATGCCAGGCAAGGGCGATGATCGGCAGCGCCAGACAAAACGGCGTAAAGCGTGATAATTCAGCGGGCAGACCAAGCTGCAACCACAGGCTCACCACAAACAGCAGCAGATACCAGATCAGGTGCCGGGCGCGCCAGTTCACCGGCTGGGAGACCAGCGCCGGGCCGAGCGGCTGCCAGACGGTGCTGGTAAGGTAATGCCAGAAAACCAGGCAGGTCGGGGCCAGCGTCAGGCCGCCGGTGAGGGTCAGCAGCAGGGCGTTGAGCCCCTCCTTTTCACCCACCCACGGCAGGGACTGCAACAGCGCGGCGGCAATCAGCGCCGCACCCTGACGCAGCAGCGTGCGCCAGTCGCGCTGGTGACGGTAGCGGGAAATCAGGGCGACCGGGATAAGCGTGAGCAGGCTTCCGGTCATCAATAAAGGCAGATGCGCCAACGCCACTTCCTGCGCCAGCCAGATCAGCATCAGCCACTCTGCGCCCAGCAGCACCGGCCAGTAGCCGCGCGGGCATTGCAGCATTAGCCCCAGCCGCAGGCCAAAGGGGAACAGCAGCACCGCCAGCTCCGGGCGCTCGACAAGATGCAGGCTGATACTCCACAGACAGAACCACGCGGCGGAGAAGATGAAAAAGCTGGCAACAACGGCGATCAGCCGCGAAAACAGGGAGTTCATTGCCAGCTGTCAAACATACGGCGCGCCAGCTCGACATCGTTACTGACGTTGAGTTTTTCCATCAGGTTGGCGCGATGAACGTGAACGGTCTTTGGCGACAGCCCCAGCTCTACGGCAATCTCTTTCACCGACATGCCCTGGGCAAGTTTCTCTGCCACCTGGCGCTCGCGTCTGGTGAGCGGATCCTGCCGTCCCGCCGCCAGCTTGATGGCAATATCCGGCGTCAGGTAGCAGCCGCCGGTGGAGACGGTACGCACGGCGGCAATCAGCTCGTCCGGGCTACAGCGTTTAGAGAGAAACCCGCGCGCCCCCGCGTTGAGCGCCTGCTCGACCAGCGCCGGGCTGTCGTGGACCGAGAGCATAATCGTCGCCATCCCTTTCGGCAGCTGGCTTAACAGCTCCAGCCCGGAGAGGTCCGGCATGGAGATATCGCAGATACAGACCTGCACCCCGCGTCCCGGCAGGCCCGCCAGCGCCTCGCGTCCTGAGCCAAACTCGGCCACGACCTGAAAATCCGGTTCGAGGTTTAAAAGCTGGGCAAAGCCGGAGCGAACGATAAGGTGGTCGTCGATAAGGGCGATGGTGGTCATGGTTTGATCCTGATGCGTGAACGCGCCGGATGGCGGCGCAAACGCCTTATCCGGCCTACGTGTAACGTCCTTGCAGGCCGGATAAGCGCAGCGCCATCCGGCAAAAGCCTCTTACCTTAAGTGATTTACTCAAAAAACACCGCAATTTTGTTAAACATGGTGGGATCGGACTGGTTGCGTGCCACTTTGGTGACGTCCTCCAGCTTGTCGATCTGCGCCATCATCTGCTCCAGACGCTGGTCGTCGTTCACCAGTAGCCAGATGCGGCTGTGCTCGCTGCCCTGAATCGGCAGGCACAGAATGCCTTCCACGTTAAACGCCCGACGGGCAAAGAGCCCACAGACGTGGGTCATGACGCCTGGGTGGTTGCGGACGGTGAGTTCCAGAATGACGTTATCACATTGTTTCTGCATGGCTTATTCCCCCACCATCTCAGTATTTGCCGCACCCGGCGGCACCATCGGATACACTTTTTGTTCAGGGTCGATACGCACGTGGATCAGCGCCGGGCCAGGGCGAGAAATCGCATCCTGCAACGCCGCGTGGGCATCTTCTTCGGCGTTCAGATCGCAGGTGTGCAGGCCAAAACCAGCGGCAATCTGCATGAAGTTGATCATCCCCGGATAGGTCGCCGCAAACACGCCCTGCTTGTAGAACAGGCTCTGCTGCTGGTGCACCAGACCCAGCGCTTCGTTGTTCATCAGAATGATTTTAACGTCTAACTGGTTTTCGGCCGCCGTCGCCATCTCCTGAATATTCATCATCAGGCTGCCGTCACCGGAGAAGCAGATCACCTTGCGGTCCGGGTTGGCGAGCGCCGCGCCAACCGCTGCTGGCAGGCCGAAGCCCATGGTGCCAAGGCCGCCGGAGGTCAGCCACTGGCGCGGACGGTTCAGCGGATACGCCTGAGCGGTCCACATCTGATGCTGGCCGACGTCGGTGGTGATAATCGCGCTGTCATCCACGCAGGCGGCGACGGCGTTGATAAGACCATAGTGGCTCAGCGGGTCGCCCTCGGTTGGGATAGCGCCCGGGAACTCCCGTTGCAGATCGGCCACCAGCTGGCGCCAGTCGGCGCGGTCGGTTGCCTCCGTCTGCGGGATCAGCTGCGCCAGCACCTCGGCCACGTCGCCCTGGATCGCCACGTGCGGCTGCTTGATTTTACCCAGCTCGGCGCGGTCGATATCCACGTGAATGATTTTGGCGTTCGGGCAGAACTGCTCGGTTTTGCCAATCGCCCGGTCATCAAAACGCGCCCCCATAACTATCAGCAAATCCGCCTCTTGCAGGATATAGTTGGTGCTGCGCGCGCCGTGCATGCCCAGCATGCCGAGAGAGAGCGGGTGCGCTTTTGGCAGCATACCCAGCGCCATCAGGGTCATAGTGGTGGGCAAATTAGCTTTTTCAGCGAACTGGCGGTTTCATCCGCGGCGTTGATCGTCCCGCCGCCCAGATAGAGCACCGGACGTTTGGCGGCGTTGATCATCGCCGCCGCATCGCGCACGCTCTCAGCGCTGAATTCTGGCGCGGGGGCACGGTCACCCGGCTCCGGCAGAACGTCGATCTCAATTTCTGCGGTCTGGACATCCTTAGGAATGTCTATCCACACCGGGCCCGGGCGGCCAGACTGCGCAATGCGGAACGCATCGCTGATAACCTGAGGCAGCTCGCTGATATCGCGAACTAAATAGTTATGTTTGGTGATGGGGATAGAGATGCCGTAGGTGTCGACTTCCTGGAACGCATCGGTGCCGATCATCGAGGACGGTACCTGACCGGTAATGCAGATCAGCGGAATGGAGTCGAGACGCGCGTCGGCGATGGCGGTCACCAGGTTAGTGGCGCCCGGCCCGCTACAGGCCATACAGACCGCCGGTTTACCCTGGGTACGCGCCATGCCCTGGGCGATAAAGCCTGCGCCCTGCTCGTGGCGCGCCAGCACGTGGCGGATCTGTGTGCTTTGGCTTAACGCATCATACAGCGGCAGTACGGTCCCACCCGGGATGCCCGCAACGGTGGTGATGCCCTGTCGTTCCAGTAAATGAACAATCAGCTGCGCGCCTGTAAAACGCGTCTTGGTGGATGTTGTGCCCGAACTTGCCATGCTCCAGTCCTTTTCTTCTGAGCCAGCCTTCCGGGGAGGGTCCTAAACGAAAAACCCCGCCCGGTTTGCGCCGGCGGGGTTTTGGATTCGTGTGTTGATCCAGTCCCTACGGCGCATTGCCGACGACCACCACCACACGCACGACGACCACTGCGGCAGGTTGCGCAGTTTTTAGTAGGGTCGAAGTGAAGATGGATGAAGTCATTGGGGACCTGTGTTTGGAATCATTGATTGAATTTATACAAACACAGGTTTTCGGATGTGACAATGGAAATATTTTCATCTGCGCAAAAATGCGTCAGGGATCACGTTTCAGTACGTTGCTCGCTCATTCCAGGTGTCACTATAGATGACATTGCCGTCGCAATGCTTCCAGGTGATTTTCTCGTAGCGTATGAGAACCGTTTCAAGGTGGGTTCCGGTGTTTGCGCCGGGATACAGGTCTGGTGTGATTGAGGTTATTTTCACATTCTCCAGGAAGATATTAAAATACTCCTGTTCAAAACCCGCCTCATTAATCTGATACATCTTAATAGTGGCTGACTTGAGCGTTCTTCCCGTACTCAATGCGCGAAAGAGAAGCGGGGTTACACGATCAAATTCTTTTTGAAACATGATGGGCATGTGCATACGCGTACCCGTCAATTTCCCGGTATTCCCGTCGACCGGGACGTTGACATTATGAGTGAACGTTTTAAGTTCAATTGCACCTTCACGCCCTGACACAAGGCAAGGGCCAACCATGGGAGAACCATTTTCATCTGTTAAAAACAAATAAGCTGGGTTTGACATAAAAATCCTTTTAATAACATTTAATCGTATTTATCAAAGTGGCCAAAAATCATCGGGTGAACAATAATAAACACAACGATAGCAATGAATGTTAGTAAGACCCAGTGGTCAGGTACCAACCACAGGAACAAAGAGGCGCACGCAAAAATATAAACAGGGAATAAAATATCCGTAAATAGAATTGATAACAGACTTTTAAACATGCTCCTTGCCCTTTAAGTCTTTATAAATTGCATCGAAATCCTTATAGAATCCCAACTGCACCTTCTTAATGAGTTCAGACAGGAAAGGCTCAAAAAAGTAGTAAAGCATCTCCAGTTGTGCGGCATAGAGGGTGGCGTAATATTTAGGGTTCAGTGTTTTCAGGCGACGAGCAGCAAGAGCGCACTTCTGTTCCGTTCCAATCAATTGAAGCGCCATGACAACGTTAGGTACGCGGCGTGCAAGCCGTTCGACGACGATTTCAGACAGCAGGCCAGATTCGGAAAGGGATTTGGCCAGACCCCATGCTATCGCTAAACGCGCGGCCTTGCTGGTCGGTATGTTATTAACAAGCCCGGTTACTTTTGAATCCGTCTTACGAACGCGATTGTGTTCATTTCCATTTTCAGAATCGGAAATAACACTTCCAAAATAAAGATATAGCATGTGGGCTATTACATCGCGATAACGGTAAAGCGAGAGAATTGAGAGGTACATTCTCTTTTCTTCTGAGAGAAGCTCGTCACACACATCGTGATAGCTGGGGATTAAGCATGATGAGTACCAACTTACACGCTCAATTCCTGAGTAAATATCAGAGCCGATCCCCTGTAATGCTTTCCACGTCCCTGCAACGCCCTGCTGCCCATAAATAGCCAACTGCCTGTCGCTTTGGAACTTCATCTTTAAATAATCAGATGCCTGCATAATGTATCCATACTATGCGCGTGGTTATAGATAGTACAATGAAAAATCGAATAATTCAAATTAAGGAGGGTTAACCCCGCAAATATTTAAGAAAAATATAAATTAGTTCATTATTATTTACTGCAATTATAGTCGATACCATTTTTTCACTTTCAGAAGAGTATTGATGTCTGGAATGAGTTTATGTATTGAGAGACGTAAACTTGTATAAGTGGCCTAGAACCAGAACCACTGCTTATTAGAACTTATTAAATTAATCATTGAATCATACTGCATGCCAGCCGCACCCATTGCCAATAAGTCAACAAGCACCTTTTCTGGGCTGCCCTGAAAACAAAAAACCCCGCCTAAGCGAGGTTTTTATCAGGGTTTTGCGGTTGGTTGCCGCAGAACACACTGTGTTACGTCAACGCGAAAAGTATACGCGATCGAAGACGAACGCGCAATTCCGGCACGGATTTTGACGTTTTTGAGTATGGATCGCCTTCCAAATTTTGTCCATAAAATACTGTTCATGCATACAGTATTTATCTATACTGAGGGTGTTCGCAGTGAGCGAGGGGGCCGCAGTTTACCGGCGCAACAAAGTCCTGGCTGAAACGGGTGGTGCCGTCAGTGCCTTAACCCCTGAAGTGAGCACACTGTGTTACGTCAATCCAGGTGCTGGCCACAGGCGGCGGAAAGGTACGCCAGCATCGTGCTCCTTTTAACCAAAAGGAGACGCGTATGAGCGTCGTGGATATGGTCATACTTGTCCTCAAACTCATTGTTGCTGTATTGCAACTGCTTGATGCTGTCCTGAAATACGTTCGGTGATTCAGGTTCAAGTCGCACCTGAGAGGGGCGGGCAACCGCCCCTCTTTAATAACGAGGGAATGCTATGTCGCGTCTGTTAATTGAGCCCGTCACGCCCGATGAACCCGGGTATATCGCCCTGAAGGCGGAGAGTATCGCGTTGAATTTCAATATGCTGCGCAGGCTGGAAGAGAACTGGCAGCGGGGTGAAAACCGCTTTAACGCGCCGGGTGAAAAACTGCTGGGGGCGTTTCTTAACGGCAGGCTGGTGGGCGTGTGCGGCCTTAATCGCGATCCGTTCAGCCAGCAGCCGCGCGCCGGACGTATTCGTCATCTCTACGTCAGCGAGAAGTGCCGTGGGCAGGGCATAGGCAAACAGCTTTTGACCGTGGTGATGGCGGATGCCAGCATCTGGTTTGATTTTCTTAATACCCATGCGCCGGAAACCGCGTACGGATTTTACCATCGGGCGGGCTTCAGGCTGGTGTCAGACGAACCCCGGGTGACGCACCGCCTTTTTTGCGCAGTGTAAGCGGCTGGCAGCATCGACGGGTGAATGTTACAGTTGGATGACATTTCACCAACCGATACGCCATGACCATCACCGTTTTCTGCATTTTACTGTTCGCCGCACTGCTGCATGCCAGCTGGAACGCCATCGTTAAAGCCGGAACGGATAAACTCTACTCGGCGATCGGAGTCAGCGGTTCAGCCGCGCTTATTGCCCTGATTTTACTGCCCTTCTCTCCTCAGCCAACTGCCGCAAGCTGGCCATATTTGTTCGTCTCCTGTGCGTTACAGGTGGTGTACACCGTGCTGGTAGCGAAGACCTATCAGGTCTCCGACATGAGCCAGACCTACCCCCTTATGCGCGGGACGGCTCCTCTGCTGGTGGCGCTGATCAGCGTATTGGTGCTCGGGGATCATCTCTCCTGGCTTGCCTGGTCCGGCATTGGGGTCATTTGTCTGTCGATTCTGGCCATGGCGATGAACAGCCGCATGCAGTCACGCAAGGGGATCTGGCTGGCGCTGCTGAACGCCTGTTTTATCGCCGGGTATACCCTGGTGGACGGCACCGGTGTGCGACTCTCGGACACTGCGCTGGGCTATACGCTCTGGACCTTCTTCATGAACGGTTTCTGCCTGCTGAGCTGGGCAATGGTGGCGCGGCGTCGCGAAGCGTCCAGCTACCTGCGCCTGCACTGGAAAAAAGGGCTGCTCGGCGGTGTCGGGACGATGGGATCTTACGGTCTGGCACTCTGGGCGATGACCCAGGCACCGCTGGCTGTGGTCGCGGCACTGCGTGAAACCTCTATTCTCTTCGGCGCATTAATCGCATTTGTGCTTTTAAAAGAGAAGGTTGCCGGCCTGCGCATCGCGGCGGCACTGGGTATTGCTGCCGGTGCGGTCCTGCTGCGCCTGGCGTAATTCGCTGGCAACATTAGTTGCCGATCTTGTTTACAAATCCTGCCTTCACGTCTTCTGTCATTCATCACAGTAATGCTTAAATTGTCATCTCTCTGTGGTAGATTCCTCGCGCATTTATGGGAATGCGTAGTCACTTATTCTTTATTTATCTCTTTTGGCAAAAGTATTCAGCGACATGAAAAAGCAACGGAACGTGAACTTATTGTTGATGCTGGTGTTACTGGTGGCCGTCGGGCAGATGGCACAAACCATCTACATTCCGGCGATTGCCGATATGGCAAAAGATCTGAGCGTCCGCGAAGGTGCAGTCCAGAGCGTGATGGCAGCCTATCTGCTGACCTATGGCGTTTCACAGCTGGTTTATGGTCCCCTGTCCGATCGCGTCGGGCGTCGTCCGGTCATTCTGGTGGGCATGAGCATTTTCATGGTAGCAACGGTGATTGCCATTACCACGCACAGCCTGACCGTCCTGATTGCCGCCAGCGCCCTCCAGGGCGTGGGCACCGGCGTTGGCGGGGTTATGGCGCGTACCCTGCCGCGTGATATGTACCAGGGCACACAGCTTCGTCACGCCAACAGTCTGTTAAATATGGGTATTCTGGTCAGCCCGCTACTGGCCCCGCTGATTGGGGGTCTGCTGGACACCGTCTGGTCCTGGCGCGCCTGTTACGCCTTCCTGCTGGTGCTGTGCATTATTGTCACCTTCAGCATGGCGCGCTGGATGCCGGAAACCCGCCCAAAAGACGCGCCGCGCACGAAGCTCATCGCCAGCTACAAAACGCTGTTCGGTAATGGGTCCTTTACCTGTTATCTGTTGATGCTAATCGGCGGCCTGGCGGGAATTGCGGTGTTTGAAGCCTGTTCCGGCGTGCTGCTGGGCGCAGGCCTTGGCCTGAGCAGCATGGTGGTGAGTATTCTGTTTATTCTGCCGATCCCAGCGGCGTTCTTCGGCGCATGGTTCGCCGGACGTCCGAACAAGCGTTTCTCCACGCTGATGTGGCAGTCGGTGATCAGCTGTCTGCTGGCCGGGCTGATGATGTGGATCCCGGGGCTGTTTGACGTGATGTCGGTCTGGACGTTGCTCATCCCGGCGGCGCTGTTCTTCTTCGGCGCGGGCATGCTGTTTCCCCTCGCCACCAGCGGCGCGATGGAGCCGTTCCCGTTCCTCGCAGGCACGGCAGGCGCGCTGGTGGGCGGTTTGCAGAACATCGGTTCCGGCGCGCTGGCCTGGCTTTCGGCTATGATGCCGCAGACCGGGCAGGCGAGTTTAGGCTTACTGATGACCCTGATGGGGCTGCTGATTTTGCTGTGCTGGCTGCCGCTGGCGTCGCGTGTCTCGCATCACGAACAGCCGGTTTAACCGCATGATGGCCCGGCTTCTCGCCGGGCTTTTCACAGACGGGCGCAATCATCGCCTGCAATAGCCGCTCTGGGGCAGGCCGCCACGCCCCCTCTTCCCCGTCATAAAACTGAACATCGGCGTTTATTGCATACGGGATGTTGGCCTGTTTCAGCTCGCACGCCATAAACGTGGTAAACGCCATCTGCGAGGCGGTTGGCGTCAGGCTTTTCGATTCGCCCACCCCCCAGCCGCCAACCCAGCTCACATGCCCGGTTTTTTGTTGCCAGTGCAGCGCGGCGTTGATTCGGTTACGGATAGCCGCTTTCTCAGCCGTAGTTCCGGACGTCCACGGGTATTTACCGTTCGTTTTCAGCGGGCCCCAGGGGAAAATATGCCATTCCGCCAGCAGGTAATTCTGGCTGTGCGCGGGCAGCTTCAGGCTGGATAAATCCTCCGGCGCGGCGCGCAGACGAGGGGCGATAAAAATCATGCGGCTGGCATCAATGGCGTGAATGTCTTTGATCGCTTTCTCATACACCCGGTTGAGCGAAGCAACGTTGTGGTTGAGCTTGTCCGCCGGTTCGTAGATCAGGTCAAAGCCCAGCAACGGCGAGCGCTGACCAAAATAGTGCGCCACGGCAATCCACCAGTTAATCACCTCTTTTTCGGTATCCGCTTTCGGGTCGTTTTTATATTCATCGGCCTGATAAGCGATGATGGGGATGACGCCGTATTGCTCGCAGGCCTCCACCAGCTTACGCAGGTGAATCAGCCGCGCTTCCGTCGGTTCGCCCGCCACCCGAATACGGACATGGTGTATGCCTTTCGCCTGGAAATCACGGACCACCAGCGGGTCGAACTCGCGGATACCGCGCTCGGTGCGTGCCCAGTCGACATCCATTCCGACGCCCAGCATCTGCGCGTAACGGGCAGCCGTCAGCGGCGGCTCAGCGGCAATCGCCCAGCCGGAAGAGAGTAAGATCGCAGTGGCAATAAAAGGCTTTAACACGGTTTACCCTGGATAAATCAAAAGCATTACCTGTATTTAGCACGCTTTTTCACATTTGGTGTAGAGCGAAAGCGTAATAATTCTTCAACCCGCCAGCTCTCTTAGCCAGCCGATAAAGGCGTCAATTTTCGGCCACTGACGGCCGGGAAGCGTTGAGACGTAATAATGCTGATGGCACTTGAGAGTTTTCCCATCAAAGGGTGCGATCAACTCCCCCCGTTCGAGACGTTTTTGCACCAGCCGCTTTCTCCCCATCGCCACCCCCACATTATTCATGGCCGCGATAATGGCTAAATCAGAACGATCGAAGCCAATACCCGATGATAACGGCATATTCGCCGCGAAGTGCTGCGCCCAGCTCAGCCACTCATCCGTACCGGAATCATTGCTCCAGGCCTGACGGTCGTGCAGTAACGTGCAGTGGCTGAGGTTATGGGGGTTTTTCAGCAGTTCATGCTCCCGGGCATACGCCGGCGAGCAGACGGGCAAAATCTCTTCATCCATCAAAAAGTGATGAGAAAGGTGGTTTGGCGGCGTATCGTCGAAATAGAGCGCCAGATCGATGCCGGTTCGCTGCATGTTGACGTAATCATTACCAGTCAGAATAGTAAGTGAAATCGACGGATAGCGGCGGGTAAAATCCCCCAGCATCGGCACCAGCCAGCACTGGGCGATCGACGGCCGGGAGTACACCGTTAGCGTACCTGACAGCGCCTGGTTTTTAATATCCAGGATCTCCTGATTCAGGGTGTCGAGAGACGATTTCAGCGTCCAGTAAACGCGCTTGCCTTCCTGCGTCAGCTCCACTTTACGGTGTGAGCGGACAAACAGCTGAATGCCCAGCTCCTCTTCCAGCAGGTTTATGCGGTGGCTCACCGCGCTGGGGCTGAGCGACAGCTCCGCCGCCGCCAGCGCGAAGGACTCATGCCGGGCGGCCACTTCAAAGGTGTACATTTTCGACAGCTGCCAGCCGTTTAACAGCCGGTTTCTGCCTTCATTCGCATCGGTCATCACAATTCCCACACGTAATTTCTGCGTTCAGCATACCGCTCAAGAATGAATTTATGTGAACCTAATACGAGTTAAGTGCGCTTTTTAGAACACAGTCACTCAGTTGATCCAATCTGGCTCATCTGAACGCCAATTTATATCGTTTGTCAGCCCACGCTGTTTTTTCGTCCAATACCCCCAGATGACATAAGGGTGAGGTGAGATATGGGATCTCAGGTCTGGGTTGTGGCAACGCTGCTTGTCAGCATCGTATTGATTGTTTTAACCATCGTAAAACTGAAGTTTCACCCGTTCCTCGCGCTGCTGCTGGCAAGCTTTTTCGTCGGCGCGATGATGGGGATGAGCCCGCTGGATATGGTGAACGCCATTGAGAGCGGGATTGGCGGTACGCTGGGCTTCCTGGCGGCGGTTATCGGTCTTGGCACTATTCTCGGCAAAATGATGGAAGTCTCCGGCGCGGCAGAGCGCATCGGGATTACGTTGCAGCGCTGCCGCTGGCTGTCGGCGGACGTGATTATGGTCCTGGTCGGCCTGATCTGCGGCATTACGCTGTTTGTGGAAGTGGGCGTGGTACTGCTGATCCCGCTGGCGTTTTCCATCGCCAAAAAGACCAACGCGTCGCTGCTCAAGCTGGCCATTCCGCTCTGTACCGCACTAATGGCAGTGCACTGCGTGGTGCCTCCGCATCCGGCCGCGCTGTTTGTCACCAATAAATTAGGGGCGGACGTCGGGACGGTGATTGTCTACGGTCTGATGGTGGGCCTGATGGCGTCTCTGGTTGGCGGCCCGCTGTTCCTGAAGCTGCTCGGCGATCGTCTGCCCTATAAGCCGGTTCCGGCGGAATTTTCAGACCTGAAGGTGCGGGAAGAACACACGCTGCCGTCGCTGAGCGCCACGCTGTTCACCGTGCTGCTGCCGATTGCCCTGATGCTGGTGAAAACCATTGCCGAGCTGAACATGGCAAAAGAAGGCTCGCTGTATACCCTGCTGGAGTTTATCGGCAACCCCATCACCGCGATGTTTATCGCCGTGTTTGTCGCCTACTACCTGCTGGGGATCCGCCAGCACATGGGTATGGGCGCAATGCTGACCCATACGGAGCACGGCTTTGGCTCTATCGCCAACATTTTGCTGATTATCGGTGCGGGCGGCGCGTTCAACGCCATCCTTAAAACCAGCGGTCTGGCGGAGACGCTGGCGCATATTCTCTCGAACCTGCATATGCACCCTATCCTTCTCGCCTGGCTGGTGGCACTGGTGCTGCACGCCGCCGTCGGTTCGGCAACGGTAGCGATGATGGGTGCCACGGCGATAGTGGCGCCGATGCTGCCGCTCTACCCGAACGTAAGCCCGGAGATCATCACCATTGCCATCGGGTCCGGCGCTATTGGCTGCACGATCGTGACCGATTCTCTCTTCTGGCTGGTGAAGCAATACTGCGGCGCGACCCTGAACGAGACCTTCAAATACTATACGACGGCGACGTTTATCGCCTCGGTGCTTGCACTTGGCAGCACATTCCTGCTTTCTTTCATTATCTGAGCGCGAAGAGACGTATTATGGAAAACGCAACTATCACTACTTTAACCGCACAGTTTCCTCTGGTTGAGGATCTGATTGCCCTGAAAGAAACCACCTGGCTTAACCCGCGCACCACGACGCTGGCGGAAGGATTGCCGTATGTCGGGCTGACCAAAGCCGACGTGGACGACGCGCACGCGCGCCTGAAACGCTTCGCGCCGTATCTGGCGAAAGCGTTCCCGGAAACGGCGGCAACGGGCGGGATTATCGAATCCGACCTGGTCGCGATCCCGGCGATGCAGGCGCGGCTGGAGAAAGAGTCCGGTAAGGCCATTCCAGGCACGCTGCTGCTGAAAAAAGACAGCCATCTGCCGATTTCCGGCTCGATTAAAGCCCGCGGCGGAATCTATGAGGTGCTGACCCACGCGGAAAAGCTGGCGCTGGAAGCCGGACTGCTGAGCGTCGAAGACGACTACAGCATCCTGCTGGAGCCGCGCTTTAAGGATTTCTTCAGCCAGTACAGCATCGCCGTGGGCTCAACCGGCAACCTCGGGATGTCCATCGGCATTATGAGCGCCCGCATTGGCTTTAAGGTGACGGTGCATATGTCCGCCGACGCCCGCGAGTGGAAGAAAGCCAAACTGCGCAGCCACGGCGTGATCGTCGTGGAATATGAGCAGGATTACGGCGTGGCGGTGGAGCAGGGACGCAAAGCGGCGGAAAGCGATCCGAACTGCTTCTTCATTGACGATGAAAACTCCCGTACGCTGTTCCTGGGCTATGCGGTTGCTGGCGAGCGCCTGAAGGCGCAGTTTGCCGAGCAGGGCCGCGTGGTGGATGCCGATCATCCCCTGTACGTCTACCTGCCGTGCGGCGTCGGCGGTGGCCCCGGCGGCGTGGCGTTTGGCCTGAAGCTGGCCTTTGGCGATAACGTCCACTGCTTCTTCGCGGAGCCAACGCACTCACCGTGCATGCTGCTGGGCGTTTACACCGGGCTGCACGATGAGATTGCGGTGCAGGATCTGGGCATTGATAACGTGACGGCGGCGGACGGTCTGGCGGTAGGACGTGCCTCCGGCTTCGTGGGCCGCGCGATGGAACGCCTGCTTGACGGGTTCTACACCCTTTCCGACCAGAGCATGTACGACATGCTCGGCTGGCTGGCTCAGGAGGAAGGGATTCGCCTCGAGCCGTCGGCGCTGGCGGGGATGGCCGGGCCGCTGCGCGTCGATGCCGATGAGAACGTTACCCACCTGGTGTGGGCGACCGGCGGCGGCATGGTGCCGGAGGATGAGATGGCGAAGTATTTAGCTAAAGGGAAGTAATTATGCCGGGTGGCGGCTACGCCTTACCCGGCCTACAGTTCGCGGCAGTTGTAGGCCCGGTAAGGCGCAGCCGCCACCGGGCTTATAAGCTCATAATTTGCTGAATGTGAGTAACTGCAAAGAGTAAAGACAGAGATAGCACAGCCAACGCAATCAGGAACTTATCCCGCACCGCTTTCGGCTGCGCAAAGTCGTTCTGCGCCACGTCCATCAGGTTACGGCTGCGGGTGTAGCGCCATAAAATGACGGCTACCAGCGCCAGCACAACAATGGAGATCCAGAATGGCGCCCCCGTGCGGTGCCAGTTGTGCTTAATGGCAAGAGCGATCAGCGCGCCATACCCCAGCAGCGTGCGCAGCCAGGCCAGCGAGGTTCGCTCCGGCTGAAGCCCGGGGTCCGCTTCCCGCCGTGCTTTGCGGCTATCCGGCATACAACACCAGTAACATCACTACGCCCGCAACCATCAGCAAAATCGTACTAATGATGAGCAAGCCGCGCGTGTAGGGGAGATCCTGCTTCAGACGCATCGCCTTTTCATTTCTAAGCCAGCGCAGATAGCCATAAATCGCCAGCACACCGGCAATCAGGCACAGCAGCAGGGCCAGCACTTCGCGAATCAACGGGGTGGCAAAATCGGGGGCGAGCTGATCAAGACCGACACCTGCGGCCAGAAAGCCCAGGGCGGTGCGGATCCACGCTAAGAACGTGCGTTCGTTAGCCAGTGAGAAGCGGTAGTCCGGTGCTTCACCGAGGCGGGAAATGTTCATGAAGGTTCCTTGTCGTGCTGCATGCAGGCTTCAGCATAGCGTAATTCAGCCAGGACAAGGAGACCGGCATCTTGCGATGCCGGTCAGGAAAATTAATGCAGTTCCGGCCAGTACTCTTTGTTGGCTTCAATCAGATCGTCCAGAATCGCCTTCGCCACCGATGCGCTCGGTACGGTTTTCGACAGGGTAATCGCCTGCCATAGTTTCTGATACGAGCGCTGCTCCCAGGCGTCCACCACCAGTTTTTCCACTGCCACCTGCTGGCTCATGAGCCCTTTCTGGAAGTGCGGAATATCACCCACGGTCAGCGGCTCCGGTCCGTTGTGGCCGACCAGACAAGGGATTTCTACCATCGCGTCGGCGTCAAAATTATGGATAGCCCCATTGTTAGGCACAATCAGCAGCATGCGTTCCTGGGTATTAAAGGCGATCGCGGTCGCCAGATCGACGATGTACGACGCATGTTCGTCGATTTCCAGTTCACCGGCAGAAGAATGACCGGCTTCGATAATCGCCCGGCATGAACTGAATACATGCTTCTCACGGTGATCCATCACTTCATTGGCGCGGGTACGCTCCGGGTTGGAATGGGCGACCACATAGTCCGGGAACAGGTAATACTTCAGGTAGGTGTTCGGCATGGTGTCCGGATCCAGCGCCTGTACGTCTTTAGCCTTGGCGAAAGTATCATTCCAGCTCGCTTCAGTATGCGCATCTTCCGAAGGCGGAACATAACCGTTTTTCGCCACGTATTCGCGCAGTTTCGGCATCAGATCGTTGCCGTTCAGATCTTCAATCGACGTCCACCAGCCGAAGTGGTTCAGACCGTAGTAGCGCACACGCATCTCTTTGCGGTCTTTCAGACCGACGATTTGCGCCATACGTCCTTCAATGCCGATCGGCATGTCGCAGATGTTGAGAATTTTCGCGTTCGGACGCAGGCGGCGCGTGGCTTCCGCGACAATCGCCGCCGGGTTGGAGTAGTTCAGCATCCACGCGTTCGGGGAGTACTGCTCCATGTAATCCACCAACTCCAGCACGCCGCCGATGGAGCGCATGCCGTAGGAGATGCCGCCCGGCCCGCACGTTTCCTGGCCCAACACGCCGTGGCGCAGCGGGATTTTTTCATCTTTTTCACGCATGGGGTATTTGCCCACGCGAATATGCGCCATCACGAAATCCACATCGGTAAAGGCCGCTTCAGGATCGGTGGTGTAACTAAATTCAATCTCCGGCGCCTGCTCCTTAAGGATGATTTTGCACGCCTCGGCGATGATCTCCTGACGTGCTCCGTCATTGTCATAGAACTTCAGCACACGCAGCGGGAAACGGTCACGGTTGGCTAACAGCATCAGGACGATACCAGGCGTGAATGTACTGCCGCCGCCTGCAATAACAACTGAGAATTTTTTCATGATATAGCCTCTGTCAGAGTGGTTTGTTCGTTTGTTAAGGGGGTTTTCATCAGCGATTCCAGCTGGTCGCGCACCTGAGGAACGTGCAGACCGACAATCACCTGTATGCCGTTGCCGCGCCGCACCACACCGTGTGCCCCCAGGGCTTTGAAGACGTCGTCGCTTTGGGTTTTCGTCATATCCACCAGGGCGATACGCAAGCGGGTGGCGCAGTTATTGATACTTTCGATGTTTGCTGCGCCGCCGAGCGCCTGTAAGAACCCAGCAGCCTGCCCGACCTGCTGGCTGGCTGCCGCCGGGGCGGTGGTTTGCCCGCGCGCGGCCTTATAGTCGGCTTTGTTGTAGAGTTTGATTTCGCTCTCTTCCCGGCCCGGCGTTTTGAGATTCAGACGTTCGATAAGCGTCCTGAAAACCACGAAATAGAGAGCGGTGAAGCAGAGGCCGATGCCAATCTGGGTGAATACCGTCGAGGCGTGGTTATGGAACATCGGGATCCAGTTTTGCGGCAGGAACTGGTCCAGCAGACCGCCCCCCATGTTCCCCACCACCCCGAAGGTATACATCACCGTCGCCATCGTTGCGGCCAGCACGGCGTGGATGGCAAACAGCAACGGCGAGATAAACAGGAAGGTGAACTCCAGCGGTTCGGTAATGCCCACCAGCACGGCGGTAAGCGTGGCCGGGATCAGCAGACCTGCCACTTTGACGCGGTTCTCCGGCGACGCGGTATACCAGATAGCCAGCGCAATACCGACTGAGCCAAACACCTTAGAGTTGCCGTGCAGCGCGAATCCGCCCTCCGGGAACAGCGTTTTCAGCGGCACAGTGCTCTGGCTGAATTCCTGAAGGTGCTGTGCCCAGTAGACCTGAATACCGCCTTCTACCGCAGCCGGGCCGAAGATAAACGGGCCGTAGACAAAGTGGTGTAATCCGGTTGGGATCAGAATGCGTTCCAGGAAGGTATAAACCCATACGCCCAGCGCGCCAGCGGTACGTAGAAAGGCCTGCAACGACTCAATGCCCATCTGCACTTTCGGCCATCCCAGCAGCGTCAGCCAGGCGCAAGGGATCATGACGAAGAACGCGAGGATAACGACAAACGAGGTGCCCTGGAAAATCCCCAGAAAGACCGGCAACGGCTTGTCGAAGAATCGGTTGTGGATGGCGGTGACGAGCCCGGAAATGATAATCGCCCCGATGATGCTGGTATCAAGCGTTTTGATTCCGGCAATCATCGCCAGCCCGCTGCCGGCAGTGGGTTCAGCAGAGAAGTCGACGCCAAAGAAGTGACCCCAGGTCATCCCCATCGCATTGATAAAGTAGTTCCAGGTCAGGAAGCTAATCAGCACCGCCAGACAGGCGCGGCCCTGCGCCTGCTTTGCCAGGCCAATCGGTAAGCCGACAGCAAAAATCAGCGGCATATTACGGAACACCGCCCAGCCGCCCTCTTCGATGATGTGAACAATTTGCGCGAACAGATTATCCGGCGCGGTTAAGGCCTCACCGACAAACAGCGGATTGCGAAGCATGATGGCGATCCCAACCACGATCCCGGCAAAGGGAAACAGCAAAACCGGGGTGAACATGGCGCCGCCAAAACGTTGTATTTGACTGAGCATTTTTAAATCCTCATGAAACAACCTGTAGGGGATAGAGGCCTTTATGGTTTTTTACTGGCCTGAGGTGAGCATAAGAACTTACTGATGCGGCAACATGGTATGCCGCTGCGATTCGTGATCGCATTCATGGTTTTAATTTGACCAATCAGGTCTACTTTTTAAACTAAACATAGACAAGTTAAGACGTAATCCACGCCATGATGTGCGCAGAGAGGTCTACTGGTGATCTACAAATCAATTGCCGATCGGCTGCGGCTGCGGCTGAATTCCTCGGACTACAACATTGGCAGTCCGTTACCCGGAGAAAAAGCGCTGGCAAAGGAGTTTGGCGTAGCCCGGATGACCATCCGCAAGGCGCTGGATCTGCTGGTAAGCTGGGGGCTGGTTGAACGTCGACACGGCAGCGGGACGTTCGTGGCGCGCAAAGACGTTCATCATGAAACGACTAACCTGACCGGGCTGGTGGAGGTGCTGCGCCAGCAGGGGAAAGAAGTGCAGAGCAAGGTGTTGCAGTTTGAAGTGATGCCCGCGCCGCCCGCCATCGCCAGCCAGCTGCGGATTCAGGTTGATGAGCGGATCTATTTTTCAAGGCGGGTGCGTTACGTGGACGGAAAACCGCTGATGCTGGAGGACAGCTTTATGCCGGTGAAGCTGTTCCGCAATCTTTCCCTGGCGCATCTCGAAGGATCTAAGTTTGATTACATCGAGAAGGAATGCGGGATCACCATCAGCGGCAACTACGAGAGCCTGACGCCGGTGCTGGCAGATAAACAGCTGGCCGGTTATATGAATGTGCCGGAACAGACGCCGCTGCTGCGCATCACCTCCCTTTCCTACAGCGACAGCGGCGAGTTCCTCAATTATTCCGTGATGTTCCGGAACACCAGCGATTACCAGGTGGACTACCATTTGCGGCGTATCCACCCGGAAGACTTGTTAGCCCATCCCCCAGAACAGCACCGCCAGTAGCTGCGGGGTGATGATGCGCAGAAACATCACCAGCGGATAAACCGTGGCGTAGGACAACGCCGCCGCGCCGCTGGTGGCGTGCAGGTTGTTGGCGAACGCCAGCGCGGGCGGATCGGTCATGGAACCGGCCAGCATGCCGCACAGCGTGAGATAGTTCATTTTAGCGAAGATACGTGCCAGTAATCCGACCGTTATCAGTGGGATAGCGGTAATAAATATGCCGTATCCTACCCAGCTCATCCCTTCGCCGTTGACCAGAGTATCGACAAAATCGCCGCCGGATTTCAGCCCCACCACTGCCAGAAACAGCACGATGCCTAACTCCCGCAGCGCCAGGTTAGCGCTCGGCGGCATAAACCAGTAGAGCTTGCCGACAGAGCCGATACGCCCGAGAATCAGCGCCATAATGAGCGGCCCGCCTGCCAGACCCAGCTTCAGTGCTACCGGGAAGCCGGGCACGTACAGGGGGATGGAGCCAAGCATGACGCCAAGCCCGACGCCGATAAAGACCGGCAGCATCTGCACCTGCTGGAGTTTTTGCTGGGCGTTGCCTACCATGTCCGCTACGGCATCAATGGATGAGGGACGCCCGACGAGGTTGAGAATATCACCGAATTGCAGGCTGGCATCCTGGCTGGCCACCAGCTCGACACCGGCGCGGTTAAGCCGGGAGATCACCACGTCATAACGCTCTTTAACCTGCAAATCGCGTATTTTCTTGCCCAGGACTTTCTCATTGGTCACTACCACCCGCTCCACGCGCATGTCCGTTCCACGGGTTGAGAGTGATGTATCCACCTCCTGACCGATCACCAGCCGGGCATTGTTTAAATCCGCCGGTTGCCCTACCAGATGCAGGAGATCGCCGTGCTGAATAAGGGTATCCGGTGAAGGCACCATCAGCGTTTCATCACGTTTCAGGCGGGAACAGATAATGGTCGCGCTGTTCAGAATGGGAACATCCTGTATCGCCATATTGTTCAGGTTGGGGTTTTCGACGCGAATGTTGATGGTTTTAATGAGCGCATGGCCGTTGGTCAGCGTGCTTTCATGCTCTTTTGCCTCCTGCTCGACGTTAACGCGGAACAGCACGCGCACCAGCCACATCGAGAGCAAAATACCGCAAATGCCAAACGGATAGGCCATGGCGTAGCTCATCCCCATCTGATCGACGACATCAGCAGGGATACCCAGATCGCGCAGAATTTGCTGGCCCGCCCCGAGCGCGGGCGTATTCGTGACGGCGCCGGAGAAGATGCCCAGCACAACGGGCAGCGGAATCGCGAAGAGTTTATGCAGAATGGCGGTAACCAGCCCACCCATCACGACGATGCCGAAGGCAAAGAGATTAAGGCGTAAACCGGAGACGCGCAGGGAAGCGAAGAAGCCAGGTCCCACCTGAATACCGATGGTATACACAAAGAGGATCAGGCCGAACTCCTGGATGAAATGCAGCATATCGGCGCTGAGCACCCACCCAAGCTGGTCGGCAAAATGGCCGACAAAAATCCCGCCGAACAGCACCCCGCCGATGCCAAATCCGACGCCGCGGATTTTGATATTCCCCAGCCATAGCCCCACTACCGCGACAAGGGCCAACACGCTAACGGTTAACGCGATATCACTCATGATCCACATCCTGTGTATAACCATAGTTATGCTAAGGATTCTCTCAGAGCTGACGGCGGTTGTATGGGCGATGGCGCACAAAAAAGCCCTGCCGGGGCAGGGCTTCATGGCATCTGTGAGCGAGTCGGGTGGCGGCTGCGCCTTACCCGACCTACAGGATCGGCAGGTTTTCCACCCGGCAAAAACGTGGTTTAGCTGTTCAACGCCGGGCGTTCGCTAATGGCGATGCGCTGAGGCGCAATGGCTTCCGGCACGTTACGGGTGAGGTCAATGTTCAGCAGCCCGTTAGTGAACGTCGCGCCAGAAACTTCCATATGGTCTGCCAGGGTAAAGCTCAGGCTAAACGGCTGAGTGACAAGCCCCTGATGCAGCCATTTGGTCTCGGTGTCTGGTTTTTCCGGTGACCCTTTCACGGTCAGGCGCGTACCCTCCAGCTGGATGTCGAGATCTTCCTGGCGGAACCCGGCCAGCGCAAGCGTGATGCGGTAGTGGTTATCATCGCTTTTTTCGATGTTGTACGGCGGAAAGGTCTGCTGTTCGGTTGCGCTTTGCAGCGCGTTAGCCAGTTTGTCAAAACCTATCCACTGACGCAGCAGGGGGGATAAATCGTAGTTACGCATACTAAATCTCCTTCTGAGAAGCGAGTTCGGCACAGTTTAATTTTGTGCACAGTTGTACCTGCAAACCCTTGCGGATTCGCATATGCTCCCGTTACGGCAAGCAAGTTCGGGTGGGCCGCTCACGCGACCCGCGTAATTAGTTGATTTCGATACGACGCGGTTTTTTCTCTTCCGGAATCACACGTTCCAGTTCGATAAACAGCAGGCCGTTCACCAGGTTCGCGCCCTTGACGTGGATGTTCTCAGCCAGCTGGAACTTGCGCTCAAAGTTGCGCTCTGCGATGCCCTGGTAGAGGTAGGTTCGTTCTTTCTGCTCGGCCGTATGGGAGCCTTTCACCACCAGCAGATTGTCCTGCGCGGTGATCTCCAGTTCGCTCTCTGCGAAACCGGCAACAGCAATCGCAATGCGATAGTGGTTTTCGTCAACCAGTTCAACGTTGTAAGGAGGATAGCCGTTGCTCTGGCTCTGGTTGTTTTCTAAGTGGTTGAACAGACGATCGAAACCAATGGCAGAACGGTATAGCGGAGAGAGATCGAAATTACGCATGGATAAATGCTCCTGAAATCAGCGAGAAAATGTAGCCTTCCACCATGGACAGGCTTCTGCTTCCCCGAACACCCATCAGGCGTGTCCGTTATCGGGTTACATTCTTAAAATGGGTCTGGATACGGCCTTTTCAAGACTGTTGATGTGAGATTTTTTTGCACTTTGCTGGTTGTCGCATAGACTCAGGGGCACAGCACAAAGGGTTAAATTGCGATGACGACCACAGTGCGGGAGTTTTGAGCTATCCATTTTGGACGCGCCTCGCTATAACCCTGAGTTGCAGGTCAATGCCGTGCTACTAAAGATGACTGAGTGATGATGAGAAATGTTCTGATTAAGCTGGCGTCGTTCAGCGGGGTTGTTTTACTTTGCGGGTGTTCGAGCGTGATGTCGCACACCGGCGGTAAAGAAGGAACATATCCGGGGACGCGCGCCAGTGCCGCAATGATCTCTGATGATGAGACAAACTGGGGTACCAAATCTCTGGCGATTCTTGATATGCCGTTTACGGCGGTTGCCGATACGCTTCTGCTGCCGTGGGATATGTTCCGCACCGACAGCTCAGTGCGTTCGCGCGTTGAGAAAAGCGAGCAGGAAAAGCTGGCGACCAATTCCGTCATCCCGCCCGCAGAGATGCCTCCACGCTAATTCTGTGCGGTTTCCGTTAGCCACAGCTGGCGGAAACCGTCCTTCTCTTCCATCCATGCAATAAATCGTCCGTCCGGGGAAAACACCACAGCGTCAGCAGACGGCGGATTGCCGTGATCGGACGTCAAAAACGTCACCTCTCCGGTCTGCGCATCGCAGCAAGCAATACGGCCTGCAAGCACAAATCCCAGCCCGTTGCCGGAAGGATGCCAGTTAAAGGCCGACTGAATATCACGCTCAGTGTGGGTTAGCTGACGCGGCTCGCCGCCCTCAGGGGAGATAAGCCACAGCTGCACAACGCCGTTATCGTCCCGCATTAAAAACGCAATCTGCGTCCCCTGCGGATTGCTGCGCACCCAGTGGCGCGGCACGTTCACCAGCCCCGGATACGCCTTCTGATGGGTGAAGGTTAAGCGACGTTGCGTTACGCCCGCAGGCGGCGCGGGCATTGTATCAGGCGTTCCCTGCAACGGCGCATCGCCCGCCCGTTTCCAGCCCTGCTCGTCTTTGGGGAGATCGACAATAAACAGTTCGGGCACTTTCTCGCCTTTCGCAGACACCGTATCGCCGATAAACGCCAGCCTGTCGTTGCCCACCCAGCCCTCTTCATAGGCGCGGTTTACCTCATTGCTGCCCGGTTTCGGGTTCGGCGTTGTACGGCTTACCAGTACGCTCCAGAAGGTGCCGGCATATTCCCGCGGATGGTTCCCCTGTGGGTTTACTGGGCCAAAAGGCGCCGCCACCCCGACGTTACGCAAATCCAGCTGCGGATCGCGCGCGTGCAGCACATGGTCGTTGTAGGTAAAGCTGACGAACTGCCCGTTCGGGCTAAAAACGTGGACGTGGCTGCCGCCACGCAGCGCGCCTGCGGTGTAAGGCGCGGTGATATCCATCGCATCAAGATTGCTCACCTGACCATTGTGCGCAATCACCCCCTGACGATGGTGAAAATCATACTGCCAGTCTGCATCCGGGTTTTTCGGGCCGTGGATAAAAACATATTTGTCCTGCGCCGGATGAACGGTTACCACGCCGACATGCGCGCCGTCAGTCGCACGGTAGATCGCCTCAACCTCGCCCGTACTAACATTGACCCGCTCAATGGTTTCACCGGTAAACGACGCGCCGGACGGGCGGACATCATAGACAAGCCACTGGCTGTCTGGCGTCCAGGTGTTGATGTTGGTGAGCTGGTGGTTGCGGGAAGCGAAGGTGATTTGTTTCATGAAAATACCCTGATGCGCGGTTATCGCATCAGGGTAAAACATCCGAAGGGATTAGCCTACTCGTTTAACGTCGCCGACCAGCAGGATGTAGGAGAGCGCCCCGATCAGCGCCACGGCAGAGATATACACCAGAGCCGGACCAAAGCCGTAGTCCTGCGCCAGGTAACCGATGACCAGCGGTACGGTGATCCCGCCCAGGCCGCCAACGAAGTTAAACACGCCACCAGTCAGGCCGATCAGACGCATCGGCGCCAGGGACGACACCAGCGACCAGGTTATGGAGGCAAAACCGTTTCCGAAGAACGCTACCGCCATCAGGGTCATGATCCACACCGGATCGTTGGTGTAGTTCGCTCCCATGATGCAGGTAGAGATCAGCAGTCCGCAGATAATTGGCGTTTTACGCGCAACGCCCAGTGAGAAGCCTTTTTTCACCAGTTTGTCCGCCAGCCAGCCCGAGAGCAGCACGCCGAAAAACGCCGCAAGGAAGGGTACGGTGGTCATAAAGCCCGCCTTCAGCGCGGTAATGCCCTTCTCCTGCGTCAGATAGTTCGGGAACCAGGTGAGGAAGAACCACAGCGTGGAGGTCACTGCGAACTGGCCCAGATATACGCCCACCAGCTTACGGTGGAAGACCAGCTTCCAGTCCGCTCTGGTCAGCGGCTGGCGCGCCTCTTTTTTCACCGGCGCATCGCCGTCCACCAGGCCACCGCCGTCGCGGATGTAGTCCAGTTCGGCTTTGGTGATGCTTTTGGTCAGGCGCGGCGGCTGATAAACCTTAAACCAGATGAGCGACCAGATAATGCCGATCCCGCCGGTGACGATAAACACCCAGTGCCAGCTCAGCAGCTCCTGGATCCAGATTAACAGCGGCGTCAGAAACGCCAGACCAACAAACTGCCCGGAGGTGTAAAAACCAACAGCGGAAGCGCGTTCGTGTTCAGGGAACCAGCTGGTCACCATGCGGTTGTTGGTCGGAAACGCCGGCGCTTCAAACACCCCGGTGATGGCGCGCAGGCCAATCAGCGACATCAGCCCGGTCGCGAAGCCCTGGAACAGGGTCGCCACGGACCAGCCAAAAATAGCGATAAAGTAGGTCAGACGTGAACCCACGCGGTCAAGGAACCAGCCACCGGGGATCTGACAGAGCGTATACAGCCAGGCAAACGCCGAGAAGACGTAGCCCATTTCCGCTTTGGTGATGCCAAACTCTTCCTGAATATGAGCCGATGCCACGGCAAGGTTGGCGCGGTCGACATAACAGATGACCACGGTAATAAAGATCATGATCAGCGTCAGGTAACGACGACGCCCGGTTTTTGCAGCAGTAACTGGAATATCCATCGCAATCTGTCTCCAGATTTTGGGCATAGCGAAGCCGCTCACCATGCCCTGTAATTTACAGAGGGTTATATTTTTTCTATGTACGTTTTTTTTGCCCGGTGGCGCTTCGCTTACCGGGCCTACGAGAGAGTAGGCCGGATAAGCGTAGCGCCATCCGGCGATTTACCACTCGGCTACGGAACCGTCTTCAAGACGCCACAGTGGGTTACGCCAGTCCGGCGCACTTTTACTCAGCTCAATGACTTTGGCTTCGTCGATCTCCACGCCAAGGCCCGGCTTTGTTAACGGTTTAAAGAAACCACCTTCCATGCTGAAGTCTTCTTTGTTTTTCACAAAGTCGAGCAGCTCCGCGCCCTTGTTATAGTGTATGCCCATGCTTTGTTCCTGGAACACCGCATTGCGGGAGACGAAGTCGACGTGCAGGCAGGCCGCCAGCGCAATCGGCCCAAGCGGACAGTGCGGCGCCAGCGCCACATCGTAGGCTTCTGCCATTCCGGCAATTTTGTAGCATTCGGTGATGCCGCCCGCGTGGGAGAGGTCCGGTTGCAGGATCGCAATGCCGCCCGCTTCCAGCACGCGTTTAAACTCGAAGCGCGAGAACATGCGTTCCCCCGCCGCGATGGGAATGTGCGTCTGTTCAGCCAGTTTCGGATAGTATTCCGCCTGCTCGGCCAGCACCGGCTCTTCGATAAACAGCGGGCGATACGGCTCCAGCTCTTTAATCAGCACTTTGGCCATTGGCGCGCTGACGCGGCCGTGGAAATCCAGACCAAACTCAATCTCGTTGCCGAAGGCTTCACGGATTTGCGCCACGGTATTCACCGCCCGGTCTACCGCGCGCGAGTTGTCGATAACGCCCATTTCTTCGCAGCCGTTGAGTTTGAAGGTGTCAAAACCGATGTTGCGCAGTTGCCGGATACCGTCGATCACTTCCGCAGGGCGGTCACCGCCCACCCAGCTGTAGGCTTTGATTTTGTCGCGCACCAGGCCGCCCATTAATTGCCAGACCGGGGCATTGAGCACTTTGCCTTTGATATCCCACAGCGCCTGATCAATACCGGCGATGGCGCTCATCAGAATCGGCCCCCCGCGGTAGAAGCCCGCGCGGTACATCACCTGCCACAGGTCGTTGATGCGCGCCGGATCCTGGCCAATCAGGTATTCGCCCAGCTCGTGCACCGCGGCTTCAACGGTGCGCGCACGGCCTTCAATCACCGGCTCGCCCCAGCCAACCACGCCTTCGTCGGTTTCGATTTTCAGGAACATCCAACGCGGGGGTAAACGGTACGTGGTGAGTTTGGTTATTTTCATTGCACTGCCTCTCGATACGCTTTCACAAATGCTGCCGCCTGCTGTGCGGTACGCTCAACGGGCTGACCGGCACGATAGAGATCGCTGCCCAGCCCCGCGCCCACACAGCCCGCGCTCATCCACTGGCCCAGGTTTTCCGGCGTGACGCCGCCCACGGCAAAGACCGGCACGCTGGCGGGTAAGACCGCTTTCAGCGCTTTGATGTAATCCGGACCAAAGGCCGACGACGGGAAAATTTTGAGAGACTGTGCGCCCGCATCGAGGGCGGCAAAGGCTTCTGTGGCCGTGGCGCAACCCGGGCAGACGGTCATGCCGTAATCCACCGCCCGGCGGATCACCTCGGGGTTGATATTCGGTGTGACGATAAGCTTGCAGCCCATCTTCGCCAGTTCATCCACCTGCTCCGGCTGTAATACGGTGCCAGCGCCAATCAGCGCCTTATCACCAAACGCCTTCACAATTGCCGGAATGCTTTTTTCCCACTCCGGGGAGTTGAGCGGGATTTCCACCGCGTCGAACCCGGCGTCGATCACCGCGCCAACGTGCGCTAAGGCCTCACCGGGCGTGATACCGCGCAAAATCGCGATCAGGGGAAGTTCAGTTTGCCACTGCATGAGCGATGCTCCTTATGCCTGCCTGAAATGCCGTGTCGCCTTCCACCGCAGCAACATCCCGTCCGATAGCGTGGAACGCCTGGCGGTAACGAGACGTCAGCGATGAACCCGCGACGAGCGTGATGGCCTGCTGCCCGGCGAACGCGTCGCTCAGAGTGGCGACTTCTGCGCCAATCAGCAGGCCGGACAGAAATTCGCTGACCTGTTCGCGCGGAAGATTTCCCAGCACGTGCGAGGCGCGAACCTCAAAAAGTTGCGGCAAAACGGCAAGGGATGCGATCCCGCGCTCAAGCCCGGCGGCAAACGCTTCCGGCGAAGGGGTCTGCTCCGGCAAACCGGCCCCCACCAGCGAATGCTTAAGCAGCAAGTGGTGCAGTTCGCCGGTCATCACGGTGCGGAAATCATGAATTTGCTCAGCATCCGCCTGGACCCATTTGCAGTGCGTCCCGGGCATGACGTAGACAGAAGAAGGAGAAAGGGTGCGCGCCCCGAGCAGCTGCGTCTCTTCGCCGCGCATCACATTATGGTTATCGTCGCGAGAGACGCATAAACCGGGAATAATCCAGACATTGTCGCCAACGGACGTTAACTGCTCGCCAACGGCGGTGAAATGCACCGGAACTGACAGGTAAGGCGCGACCTTCCACCCCACGTTACTGCCGACCATTCCGGCCATCACCACTGGCGTAGTACCGTCGCGCCAGTTTTGTGTCACTTCTGCTAACACCGCTGCGGGGGATTTACCGTTCAGGCGCGTCACACCTGCTTCTGATTGCCTGCTTTCCAGGCACTGCTCACCCTGGTAGAGCCAGGCGCGCAGATTGGTCGATCCCCAGTCAATTGCGATGTAGCGTGATGTCATGTGATTTCCTTCAACCTTCGTGTCGAGCTGGCGATCATGGTCAGCGCCGCCTGCTCTGCCGCATCGCCGTCCTGATGCCGTATCGCATCGAACAGCGCTTTATGTTCCTGAAGCGTTTTCGGCATGTTGGCCTCATCGCCCATCCAGGTACGTTCAAATACTGCTCGCTGTAGTGAGCTGATCGCCACGCTAAGCTGCTGTAAAACCGGGTTATGCACCGACTGCAATACCGCTTCGTGGTAACGAATGTCCGCTTCGTTGAACGCCTCCCGATTCTGGTTATTGGCGATCATGTCGTTTAAAGCCGACTCAATCTGTGCCAGGTCACCTGACGTTGCGCGCTCTGCCGCCCAGCGGGCGATGGCCGGTTCCACCAGATTTCGGACTTCGCTCATCGCGCCGATGAGCCGTGGGTCGTAGTCGTTTTCCAGCACCCATTGCAGAACATCGGTATCGAGGTAGTTCCACTGGTTACGCGGCGCCACAAACGCGCCGCGATAGCGCTTCATTTCAATCAGCCGCTTCGCCATCAGCGAGCGGAACACTTCCCGAATGATGTTGCGCGAGGTTTCAAACTCCTCGCACAGTTCCGCCTCTGCTGGCAGCGGCGAACCGGGAACGTATTTGCCACCCACAATCTGAGTGCCCAGCGTGATGACAATGCGATCGGTTTTATTGAGTGTCATGGAGAGTCCTTGTGCTCTGTAAGTCCATCACTACTTTACCGCGACCGCTGAATTTCGCCTCACTTTTGCAGTACAAACGTGAGGCCTTTCGTCTTTGCCGTGCTGACAATGTAGTACAATCAATTAATGTTGTACTACAATCCAGATCACAAAAAGAACAATTTGATAAATTCAGGGCCAAAAAAAGCCCCGGTTAATAACCGGGGCTAATCTTTCAAAGCACTTGTTACGACAGAACGAATTTCTCGATCGCCCAGGCAACGCCGTCTTCCAGGTTAGATTTAGTCACGAAGTTCGCCACTTCTTTTACCGACGGGATGGCGTTATCCATCGCCACGCCCATGCCCGCATATTCGATCATCGCAATATCGTTTTCCTGGTCGCCCAGCGCCATGATCTCCTCAGGCTTGATGCCCAGCGCATCGGCAAGCGATTTGACGCCCGTGCCTTTATTGACGCGTTTATCAAGGATTTCGAGGAAGTACGGCGCACTTTTCAGCACGGTGTATTTCTCTTTTACCTCAGCCGGAATGCGTGAGATGGCTTTGTCGAGAACCGCAGGTTCATCAATCATCATCACTTTCAGGAACTGGGTCGCCGGGTCCATTTTCTCCGCTTCGCAGAACACCAGTGGAATGGTTGCAACGTAGGACTCGTGCACCGTGTAGTAGCTGATATCGCGGTTGGCGGTGTAAAGCGTATTGCGATCGAGCGCGTGGAAGTGAGAGCCCACGTCGCGGGAGAGTTTTTCCAGGAAACGGTAGTCATCATAGCTCAGTGCAGTTTGCGCCACCGTGCTGCCATCGGCTGCCTTTTGCACCAGCGCGCCGTTATAGGTGATGCAGTAATCGCCAGGCTGGTTCATGTGCAGCTCTTTCAGGTAACTGTGCACCCCGGCATACGGGCGTCCGGTGGTGAGCACCACGTTCACGCCTTTTTCGCGTGCGGCGGCGATCGCATTTTTAACGGCAGGAGAGATAGTGTGGTCTGGCAGCAGCAGCGTGCCGTCCATATCGATTGCAATGAGTTTGATAGCCATGAGGTCCCCGGGATAAATGAGTGCTACCTCATGCTAACGCGATTAAGCACACAAAAATAGAGCTACCTTGCGCAACAAAAAGCCCCTTTTACGTTTATCCCGGGAACGGGAACTCACTCGCGGGTGAGAACGATTTTGCCAAACGCACCGCGATCCAGATGTTCAAGCGCCTGTTCCAGCTCGTCAAAGCGGTAGCGATGCTCAATCACCGGTTTTAACTCCGTGACATCAACAGCACGGACAAAATCTTCCAGCGCCCGGCGGTGTCCAACCCCAATCCCCTGAATGACGGGAGATTTCAGCAACAGCTCGCTTGCAGGCAGAGAAATTTCTGTCCCGGCCAGCACGCCAATGACCGATATCCGCCCATGAACGGCAACGGCGCGCAGGGAATGTCTCAGGTTCTCCCCACCCACCGTTTCGATAATATGGTCGATGCCGCGATCCTGCGTCAGTGCCAGCGTATTTTCAGCCCAGTCGCCTTTCAGTCGGTTGATGCCCTGGCTGGCCCCCAGCTTTTTGGCCCGCGCCAGTTTTTCATTACTCCCCGACGTAACAATAACTTCTGCGCCGTGCGCTTTTGCTATCTGCAAAGCGAATAGCGCCACACCGCCCGTCCCTTGTACCAGCACCGATTGCCCGGCGCGTAAATGACCGCGCTCCACCAGCGCGAACCATGCGGTAAGCCCCGCGCAAGGAAGCGTGCTGGCCTCAGCGTCATCCAGGCTTTCCGGGGACGCCACCAGCGCGTTTTCACTCACAATCACATATTCGGCCAGCATGCCCTGGAAGTATCCACCGGACGTTTTATAGGGCAAATCGCGCGCGTCTGCCTGCGGCTTGCCGTCGATCCATTCCGGGAAGAAGGTTGAGATGACGCGTGCGCCGGGCTTGAAACGCGTAACGCCTTCGCCGATGCTGTCCACCACGCCTGCCATGTCAGATGCTGGAGTAAACGGGAAGGAAAGCGGAATCGGCATCGTGCCTTCAATCACCATTTTATCCCGGTAGTTGAGCGCAACGGCTTTAACCCTTACGCGAACCTCCCCCGGGCCTGGCTGTGGAACAGGCTCCTGAACGAGCCTGAGGCTTTCACGACCAAGGGCATCCATTGACCAGCGTTGCATTGTTTCAGTCATTTTTTTCTCCTGTCATCAGATGATTTGCAGTTCTGACAGTCTACCGTTGACTCAGCGTCGCCAGTGGCGATAAGTTTTCCCTTCATTGATGACCAAATTGACACAATCCGTCCATGACCGATACGCTGAAAGATATTCCCGTTTTCGTTGCCTCCGTTGAGGCAGGAAGTTTTGCCCAGGCCGCCGTCCGTCTGCATTTGTCGCGCTCGGCGGTAGGAAAAAGCATTGCTCGTCTTGAAGAGAGGCTGGGGGTTCGTCTGTTTCATCGGACCACCCGCAGTCAGAGGCTGACCGATAACGGCGCGCTTTTTTATGAACGCTGCCTGCGCGCGCTGGAGGAGATCCGTGGCGCTGAATCGCAGCTTGAAACCGGAAAACATCAGGTCAACGGTCGGCTGCGTGTTGCCGTGCCGGTGCTGTTTGGTCGCCAGTGTATCGCCCCGCTGCTAATAGAGCTGGCGCAGGAGCATCCCGGGCTTGAGCTTGAAATGTCCTTCAGCGACCGCGTCGTGGATCTCGTGGAAGAAGGGTTTGATATGGCGGTGCGCAATGGCGCTCTGGCTGACAGCAGCGTGCTGGTCGCCAGAAGGCTGGGGGAGCACCGGATGGTTCTGTGTGCCGCGCCGGATTATCTGCTTAAAAATGGCCAGCCGCAAACCGTTGATGATCTACGCCAGCATACGGTCATTAACTACACGCGTGCGGGCAGAGTCCTACCCTGGCAGCTGATGGATTACGATGGCACGTCGCGCACGTTTATTCCCCGCTCATCGCTCAATATGGATGATTTGCAGGCGATCTGCGACGCGGCGCTGGCCGGCCACGGCCTTGCATGGCTACCCTGCTGGATGGTCATCAAAGAAATTCATCAGGGAAACCTTGCCCCGCTCTTAAAGCAGGCCCCGGATGTACGCTTCGACGTTCATGCCGTCTGGCAGCAGACGCCACACCTGCCGCTAAGGGTAAGAATTGCCATAGATATGCTGGTCAAACGTTTACCGGCAGTGATGTCGCTGGAGTTTACTGTGGCCATAAAAAAGCCGCGCTGAAGCGCGGCCAGTTATGCTGTCGTAAAGCGACGATTAAATATCGATATTCGCCGCCTTCAGGGCGTTCTCTTCGATGAAGGCGCGACGTGGTTCAACCGCATCGCCCATCAGGGTCGTGAACAGCTGATCCGCTGCGATTGCGTCTTTAACGGTGACGCGCAACATGCGACGGCTTTCCGGATCCATGGTGGTTTCCCACAGCTGATCCGGGTTCATTTCGCCCAGGCCTTTATAACGCTGAATAGAGAGACCACGACGGGACTCTTTTACCAGCCACTCCAGCGCCTGTTCGAAGCTGGCTACCGGCTGACGACGTTCGCCACGTTCGATAAACGCATCGTCTTCGATCAGACCGCGCAGCTTCTCGCCGAGGGTGCAGATACGGCGGTATTCCGGACCGGTCACAAATTCGTGCTCCAGCGGGTAGTCGGTATCGACGCCGTGGGTACGCACGCGGACGATCGGCTCGAACTGCTGCTCAGCGTTCTGCTGAACGTCGAACTTCCACTGGCTGCCATGCTGCTCTTTCTCGTTCAGCTCGCTCACCAGGGTGTTCACCCAGCGGGTGACGGTCTGCTCGTTGCTCAGATCGGCTTCGGTCAGGGTCGGCTGGTAAATCAGCTCTTTCAGCAGCGCTTTCGGATAGCGACGCTCCATACGGCCAATCATTTTCTGCGTGGCGTTGAACTCGGAGACCAGACGCTCCAGCGGCTCACCGGCCAGCGCTGGCGCGCTGGAGTTTGCGTGCAGGGTCGCACCATCAAGGGCGATCGCGATTTGGTACTGATCCATCGCGTCGTCATCTTTAATGTACTGTTCCTGCTTGCCTTTCTTCACTTTGTACAGCGGCGGCTGGGCAATGTAAACGTGGCCGCGCTCAACGATTTCCGGCATCTGACGATAGAAGAAGGTCAACAGCAACGTACGAATGTGCGAGCCGTCGACGTCCGCATCGGTCATGATGATGATGCTGTGATAGCGCAGTTTGTCCGGGTTGTACTCGTCGCGACCAATGCCGCAGCCGAGCGCGGTGATGAGCGTCGCCACTTCCTGAGAAGAGAGCATCTTGTCGAAGCGCGCTTTCTCAACGTTAAGGATTTTACCCTTCAGCGGCAGAATCGCCTGGTTCTTGCGGTTACGGCCCTGCTTCGCAGAACCGCCCGCGGAGTCCCCTTCCACAAGGTACAGTTCAGACAGCGCCGGGTCGCGTTCCTGACAGTCAGCCAGTTTGCCCGGCAGGCCTGCCAGGTCCAGCGCGCCTTTACGACGGGTCATTTCACGCGCTTTACGCGCCGCTTCACGGGCACGCGCCGCATCGATAATTTTACCCACCACGATTTTCGCGTCGGACGGGTTTTCCAGCAGGTATTCGCTCAGCAGTTCGTTCATCTGCTGTTCAACCGCCGATTTCACCTCAGAAGAGACCAGCTTGTCTTTGGTCTGTGAGGAGAACTTCGGATCCGGCACCTTCACGGAGACCACGGCAATCAGGCCTTCACGGGCATCGTCACCGGTGGCGCTGACTTTCGCTTTTTTGCTGTAGCCTTCTTTGTCCATGTAGGCGTTCAGGGTTCGGGTCATCGCCGCGCGGAAGCCCGCCAGGTGCGTACCGCCATCGCGTTGTGGAATGTTGTTGGTGAAGCAGTAGATGTTTTCCTGGAAACCGTCGTTCCACTGCAAGGCCACTTCCACGCCGATACCGTCTTTTTCAGTAGAGAAGTAGAAGATATTCGGGTGAATTGGCGTTTTGTTCTTGTTCAGATACTCAACGAACGCCTTGATACCACCTTCGTAATGGAAGTGGTCTTCTTTGTTGTCGCGTTTGTCGCGCAGACGAATCGACACGCCGGAGTTCAGGAACGACAGTTCACGCAGGCGTTTCGCCAGAATGTCGTACTCGAATTCGGTGACGTTGGTGAAGGTTTCGAGGCTCGGCCAGAAACGCACCATGGTACCGGTTTTATCGGTATCACCCGTGACGGCCAGCGGAGCGTCAGGCACGCCGTGCTGGTAGATCTGACGGTGAATTTTGCCTTCGCGCTGGATAACCAGCTCCAGCTTCTGCGACAGGGCATTTACTACGGATACGCCTACGCCGTGCAGACCGCCGGAAACTTTATAGGAGTTATCATCGAACTTACCGCCTGCGTGCAGAACGGTCATGATGACTTCCGCAGCAGATACGCCCTCTTCCGGGTGAATACCGGTTGGGATACCACGACCGTCATCGGTAACGGACACGGAGTTGTCCGCATGGATCGTGACCACGATGTCTTTACAGTGACCCGCGAGCGCTTCGTCGATAGCGTTATCTACCACCTCGAATACCATGTGGTGCAGACCGGTGCCGTCATCCGTGTCGCCGATATACATACCCGGGCGCTTACGCACCGCATCCAGCCCTTTCAGGACTTTGATACTGGAGGAGTCATAAGAATTCGACATCAACGTTTCTCGCTCATTTCAACTTGGGTTAATCCGTTATTTTACCCTTTTCCACGGTAAACATCTTCGAATTTTCGTCCGACATGTCTATAACGTGTTCAGCGCTAATGGCGCTGACGAAAACCTGCGACTGCGTGGCTTTTAAGCGGCTGGCAAGCAACCCGCGCCGCGCGTCGTCAAGTTCCGAGGCAAAATCATCTATCAGGTACAGGCAGCGTCGCCCGCTCTCTCGAGTGAGGAACTCCCCCTGCGCCAGGCGCAGCGCGCACATCAGGAGCTTCAGCTGCCCGCGCGACAGCGTGTCTTCCACCGGCGCACCGTCGGCACGAATGCGGAAATCCGCCTTGTGCGGGCCGTGCGCGGTGTAGGTCAACATGCGATCGCGCTCGAAGCTTCTCTCTAACACCTCGGCATAATCCGTCTCTTTTTCCCAGCCACGCTGGAAAGAGAAGGTGAGAGAGAACTCGGGTAAAAACTGTTTGCAGGTGTCGGCCATGTCTTCGGCGATACCTGCGCTGTATTCGGCACGCCAGCGGCTGATTTGTTCCGCAAGAGGGATGAGTTCCATGTCCCACGGACGCAGCTGAGCGTAGCGCGTGACCTGGCGCAATGCGGCGTTACGCTGTTTAAGCAGACGCTTCAGGTTGCTCCAGGCGTTAAAGAAACCGGCTTCATTGTGAAAGCATCCCCAGTCGAGGAACGCTCTTCTGTATTTGGGGCCGCCGTTGAGTAAAGTAAACCCCTCGGGCGTAATCAGCTGCATCGGCATCAGCAGCGCCAGCTCCGCCACCTTGTGGCCATCGGTGCCGTCGATGCGCACCTTGCTGTCGCCCTGCTTGTCTTTGGTCAGGCCGATGGCGGTTTCCCGCTCTGCGCCCTGCAAACGCCCGTGCAGAACAAAAGATTCCTGCTCGTGGCGAATCACGCGACCAATCTGCAAACTGCGAAACGCCCGGCCGTGGCCGAGCGTATAGATGGCTTCCAGCACGCTGGTTTTGCCGCTGCCGTTCGCGCCAACCAGGAAGTTAAAGCCAGGGGATAAAGCGAGATCCGCGCTTTCGATATTGCGAAAGTCGCGGATCAACAGACGGGTGAGCGACATTACAGTCTCATTGGCATGACAACATAGGCAGCCGACTGTGATGCGGCATCTTCAATCTGTACGCTCGAAACGGAGTCAGTCAGCAGGATGCGAACGTTCTCGCATTTCAGTGCATTCAGCACATCCAGCACATAGCTGACGTTGAAGCCGATTTCCATCTCAGCCCCGGCGTAGGTGACGTCCAGAATCTCTTCTGCCTCTTCCTGCTCCGGGTTGTTGGCGGTGATTTTGATCTGGTTTTCACTCACGTACAGACGTACGCCGCGGAATTTCTCGTTGGAGAGAATAGCGGCACGCGCGAACGCCTGCTTGAGGATGTCGCAACCCGCCTCCAGCGTTTTATCCGGGTTCTTCGGCAATACGCGGCGATAATCCGGGAAACGACCGTCTACCAGCTTCGATGTGAAGACAAAATCGCCCACGTGGGCACGAATATTGTTGCTGCCAATCTGCACGCGCAGCGGCGTTTCACCGCCGTCGAGCATACGCATCAGTTCAATTACGCCTTTACGCGGTACGATCACCGAATGGTTTGGCAGTGAATCGCCAATCGGCATGGAACAAACCGCCAGACGGTGACCGTCGGTCGCCACGGTACGCAGCTCTTCACCTTCGGTTTCGAACAGCATGCCGTTTAAGTAGTAACGAACGTCCTGATGCGCCATGGAGAACTGCGTGGCTTCAATCAGACGCTTCATCGTCGCCTGTGGCAGGGTGAATTCAACTTCGCTCTGCCAGTCGTCCAGGTTCGGGAAGTCCGCAGCGGGCAGCGTGGAGAGGGAGAAACGGCTGCGGCCAGAGCGCACCAGCATGCGGTCGCCCTCCAGCTGCACGGCGATTTCAGCGCCTTCCGGCAGCCCACGGCAAATATCAAAGAATTTACGTGCCGGAACCGTGGTCGCGCCCGCGTCGTGCGGCTGAGTCAGCGTAACGCGCGCGATCATTTCCATTTCCAGATCTGTGCCGGTCAGCGACAGCGTACCGTCCGCGACCTGAAGCAGCAGGTTTCCAAGAATAGGCAGCGTAGGGCGGCCGCCTAATGGGCCACTCACCTGTTGCAGCGGTTTTAATAAATGTTCACGTTCAACGGTAAATTTCATAGCGTCACGATGATAATGTTCTGATTAAATTGGAAAAATCTTCTTTTATGTCGTGGCTTTCTTCGCGTAACTGCTCGATCTTGCGACAGGCGTGCAGCACGGTCGTATGGTCACGGCCACCAAACGCATCACCGATTTCCGGCAGGCTGTGGTTGGTTAGCTCTTTTGCCAGCGCCATCGCCATCTGACGCGGACGCGCCACCGAGCGGGAACGACGTTTAGACAGTAAATCTGCCACTTTGATCTTGTAGTACTCAGCCACCGTCTTCTGAATATTGTCGATAGTGACCAGTTTTTCCTGCAAAGCCAATAAATCGCGCAGCGCTTCACGCACAAAATCGATGGTGATCGCCCGACCGGTGAAGTTGGCGTTGGCGATAACGCGGTTCAGCGCCCCTTCCAGCTCACGCACGTTGGAACGCAGGCGCTTGGCAATGAAGAACGCCACTTCACCCGGCAGGCGAATGTCGTTCTCGTCGGCTTTTTTCATCAGGATCGCGACGCGGGTTTCCAGCTCCGGCGGCTCGATCGCCACGGTCAGGCCCCAGCCGAAGCGGGATTTGAGACGATCTTCAACGCCGTCGATCTCTTTTGGATAACGATCCGAGGTCAGAATGATCTGCTGATTGCCTTCCAGCAGGGCGTTAAAGGTATGGAAAAACTCTTCCTGCGATCGTTCTTTATTGGCAAAGAACTGAATGTCATCGATCAGCAGCGCATCAACGGAACGGTAGTAGCGTTTAAACTCTTCGATCGCATTGTTTTGCAGGGCTTTTACCATGTCCTGAACGAAGCGTTCGGAGTGCATATACACCACTTTGGCATTGGGCTTACGCGCCATAATGCCGTTGCCCACCGCATGCAGCAGGTGCGTTTTACCGAGACCCGTGCCGCCATACAGGAACAGCGGGTTGTAAGCGCCACCGGGGTTATCGGCAACCTGACGAGCCGCCGCGCGTGCCAGCTGGTTCGACTTACCTTCAACGAAGTTATCGAACGTGTGTTTCACGTTAACGTTAGAGCGGTAGGTAGGCTCAGCGGGGGCCGGAACGTTATCCCAGCCCTGACGAACCGGTGCAACGCGAGGCGCTGGAGCGGGCGCCGCCTGTGCAGGGGCTGCCACATTGACAACTTCACGAACGGTTTGGGTGACCGGCTTTGTGCCCACTTCAAAACGCAGCTGTGGGGCATCTGACCCGCAGAAATCGTTCAGCAGTCCATTGATGTTATTAAGGTATTTATCCCTTACCCAATCGAGCACGAAACGGTTTGGCGCATACAAAGCCAGCGTGTTATCGCTCAGTTCCGCCTGCAACGGGCGGATCCACATACTGAATTCTGTGGCTGGTAACTCATCCTGCAATCGGGCAAGACACTGCTGCCAAAGCGAAAGTGACACGGCGGACTCCACTCGAACAATAAAAGAAAACTATTGAATATTCATGATTGTTGGCGCACATCGACATGACCCCATCAGGGTGATGTGCGAACCGCTATCTGCGGTTATACACGCTATCGTTGATACAACCTGAACGATGTTGTGTTTATGCCCGACCAGGATCGCTGGATCCCGATCGGGACCGCGGATCATAGCCTAAACTGAGCCAGAGATCTTCTGTTTCTCACAGATTCTTCCCGATTTATCCACAGGAAGATCCGGAATCGGGTAAGTGTAAACGATCCTGACGCGAGTGCCTCGCGATTTAGGCCGCATATTGGAAAATTTAATGAGCACAGACAATTTTTGGCTTAAATGATCTAACGAAGATCCGGGACGATCCTTGCGCTTTATCGTTGAGCCCGTATAATCCTCGACCCGGCGCGTGATGCTCATCTTCCTGCGTCGTCCGCTGCTCATTTTCCACGCGAAAACGTGCGGAAATACACAGGGATTTAAGGAAAGAGAATTGACTCCGGAGTGTACAATTATTACAATCCGGCCTCTTTAATCACCCACGGCTTCGGCGTCCGTCATTCGAAACTCGGTCGGGCATCCGCAAAAGTCATGAATTTTTTCAAGTTTAGGTAGAAATCGCCATGAAACGCACTTTTCAACCGTCTGTACTGAAGCGCAACCGTTCTCACGGCTTCCGTGCTCGTATGGCTACTAAAAATGGTCGTCAGGTTCTGGCACGTCGTCGTGCTAAAGGCCGCGCTCGTCTGACCGTTTCCAAGTAATAAAGCTAACCCCTGAGTGGTTAAGCTCGCATTTCCCAGGGAGTTACGTTTGTTAACTCCCACTCATTTCACTTTCGTCTTCCAGCAGCCATTACGGGCTGGCACGCCGCAAATCACCATCCTCGGCCGCCAAAATTCGCTGGGGCATCCCCGCATCGGTCTCACAGTCGCCAAGAAAAACGTTAAGCGTGCGCATGAACGCAACCGGATTAAACGTCTGACGCGTGAAAGCTTCCGTTTACGTCAGCACGAACTGCCTTCAATGGATTTCGTGGTGGTGGCTAAAAAAGGGGTTGCCGACCTCGATAACCGTGCTCTCTCGGAAGCGTTGGAAAAATTATGGCGCCGCCACTGTCGCCTGGCTCGCGGGTCCTGATAGCCCTCATTCGGGTCTATCAACGCCTGATTAGTCCGCTACTCGGGCCACACTGCCGTTTCACGCCAACATGCTCAAGCTACGGAATTGAGGCATTGCGCAGGTTTGGAGTGATAAAAGGCAGTTGGTTGACGGTGAAACGCGTATTAAAATGCCACCCTTTACACCCAGGTGGAGACGACCCCGTCCCTCCAGGACCTTTTGATACCAGAGAACACTAACGATGGATTCGCAACGCAATCTTCTTATCATCGCTTTGTTGTTCGTGTCTTTCATGATCTGGCAGGCATGGGAGCAGGATAAAAATCCTCAACCCCAGCAGCAGACCACGCAGACCACGACCACCGCAGCGGGTAGCGCCGCCGACCAGGGCGTACCGGCCAGTGGCCAGGGGAAACAGATTACGGTTAAGACCGATGTGCTTGAGCTGACTATCAACACCCGTGGTGGTGATGTTGAGCAGGCGCTGCTGTTGACCTACCCGAAAGAGCTGAAGTCTACCGAACCGTTCCAGTTACTGGAAACCACGCCTGAATTTATCTACCAGGCGCAGAGCGGCCTGACCGGTCGTGATGGCCCGGATAACCCGGCTAACGGTGCGCGTCCACTGTATAACGTCGAGAATGACACGTTTGTACTGGCTGATGGTCAGAACGAACTGGTTATCCCGATGACCTACACCGACGCGGCAGGCAACACCTTCACCAAAACCTTCACCCTGAAACGCGGTGAGTATGCGGTGAACGTGGGCTACAGCGTACAGAACGCCGGTGCGAAACCGCTGGAAATCTCTACCTTTGGTCAGCTGAAGCAGTCCATCAATCTGCCGTCTCACCGTGATACCGGAAGCAGCAACTTTGCGCTGCATACCTTCCGTGGCGCGGCTTACTCCACGCCAGATACCAAGTACGAGAAATACAAATTCGATACCATTGCCGATAACGAAAACCTGAACGTCAGCTCTAAAGGCGGTTGGGTCGCAATGCTGCAACAGTATTTCGCGACGGCGTGGGTACCGAATAACGACGGTACGAACAACTTCTACACCGCGAACCTCGGCAACGGTATTGCAGCCATCGGCTACAAATCTCAGCCAGTTCTGGTGCAGCCGGGTCAAACCGGTAAGCTGGCAAGCACCCTGTGGGTCGGCCCGGAAATCCAGGACAAAATGGCTGCCGTTGCGCCGCACCTGGATCTGACCGTCGATTACGGTTGGTTGTGGTTCATCTCTCAGCCGCTGTTTAAGCTGCTGAAGTTCATCCACAGCTTCCTGGGTAACTGGGGCTTCTCCATCATCGTTATCACCTTTATCGTTCGTGGCATCATGTACCCGCTGACTAAAGCGCAGTACACCTCCATGGCGAAGATGCGTATGCTACAGCCGAAGATTCAGGCTATGCGTGAGCGTCTGGGCGATGACAAACAGCGTCAGAGCCAGGAGATGATGGCCCTGTATAAAGCAGAGAAAGTGAACCCACTGGGTGGTTGCTTCCCGCTGCTGATTCAGATGCCAATCTTCCTTGCGCTGTACTACATGCTGATGGGTTCCGTTGAGCTGCGCCACGCGCCGTTCGCTCTGTGGATCCATGACCTGTCCGCACAGGACCCGTACTACATCCTGCCGATCCTGATGGGCGTGACGATGTTCTTCATTCAGAAGATGTCTCCGACCACCGTGACCGACCCGATGCAGCAGAAGATCATGACCTTTATGCCGGTCATCTTCACCGTGTTCTTCCTGTGGTTCCCGTCAGGTCTGGTGCTGTACTATATCGTCAGCAACCTGGTGACCATCATCCAGCAGCAGCTGATTTACCGTGGTCTGGAAAAACGTGGCCTGCATAGCCGCGAAAAGAAAAAGTCCTGATTCGGTAACTTAACGCTAAAATAAGGGCGGTCGATTGACCGCCTTTTTTATTTGTATTGAACGAGAGCAACCATGAGCCATAACGACACTATCGTCGCCCAGGCAACCCCACCGGGACGCGGTGGTGTAGGCATTCTGCGCATCTCCGGCCTGAAGGCGCGTGAGGTGGCCGAAGCGGTGCTGGGTAAACTGCCAAAGCCGCGCTACGCTGATTATCTGCCGTTTAAGGATGCCGACGGCACACCGCTGGACCAGGGCATCGCGCTGTGGTTCCCCGGCCCAAACTCCTTTACCGGCGAAGATGTGCTGGAGCTTCAGGGTCACGGCGGCCCGGTGATCCTCGACCTGCTGTTAAAACGTATTCTGACCCTGCCTGGCCTGCGCATTGCAAAGCCGGGTGAGTTCTCCGAGCGTGCTTTCCTCAACGATAAGCTCGACCTGGCGCAGGCCGAGGCGATTGCTGATCTGATCGACGCCAGTTCCGAACAGGCAGCCCGCTCCGCGCTGAACTCGTTGCAGGGGGCATTTTCCGCACGCGTGAATCACCTTGTGGAAGCACTTACTCACCTGCGAATCTATGTCGAAGCGGCTATCGACTTCCCGGACGAGGAGATCGACTTCCTCTCAGACGGTAAAATTGAAGCTCAGCTCAATCAGGTGATGAACGATCTCGATGCCGTTCGCGCCGAAGCGCGCCAGGGCAGCCTGCTACGTGAAGGAATGAAGGTGGTGATTGCTGGTCGCCCCAATGCCGGAAAATCGAGCCTGCTGAACGCCCTGGCGGGCCGTGAAGCGGCGATCGTGACCGACATAGCCGGCACCACCCGCGATGTCCTGCGCGAGCATATCCATATCGACGGCATGCCGCTGCACATCATCGACACCGCTGGCCTGCGCGATGCGAGCGATGAAGTCGAGCGTATCGGTATCGAACGCGCCTGGCAGGAGATCGAGCAGGCCGACCGCGTGCTGTTTATGGTGGACGGCACCACAACCGACGCCGTTGACCCGGCTGAAATCTGGCCAGACTTTATCGCCCGTCTCCCGGCTAAACTGCCGATCACCGTGGTCCGCAACAAGGCCGACGTTACCGGCGAAACGCTGGGCATCAGCGATGTGAATGGTCACTCACTTATTCGCCTGTCGGCCCGTACCGGTGAAGGCGTGGAAGCCCTGCGTAGCCATCTCAAACAGAGCATGGGCTTCGACACCAGTATGGAGGGCGGCTTCCTGGCACGTCGTCGTCACTTGCAGGCGCTGGAAGAGGCGGCTCGCCACCTTGAGCAGGGTAAAGCCCAGCTGATCGGCGCGTGGGCCGGTGAACTGCTGGCGGAAGAGCTGCGTCTGGCGCAGCAGAACCTGAGCGAGATCACCGGGGAGTTTACGTCGGACGATTTGCTGGGACGGATTTTCTCGAGCTTCTGCATTGGTAAGTAATTCCCATTAATACAGGGTGATTTCCTCCAGGGAAATCACCATTGTCCAAATGGCAACTCGCTTAATCCCTCCACGCCCCCTATCCTGCTTGCCTGCATCTATGGGGGATTTATGGCTCGTTTTCTGTTCTGTAGTTTTGCGCTGGTTCTGCTGTATCCGGCCGGCATTGATATGTATCTGGTGGGGCTACCGCATATTGCCCGCGATCTGGGCGCCAGCGAGGCGCAGCTGCACATCGCGTTTTCGGCCTACCTCGCGGGAATGGCGTCGTCGATGGTATTTGCCGGGAAAATCGCGGATAAAGCAGGCCGTCAGCCCGTCGCCATTACGGGTGCAGTTATCTTTGCGCTGGCATCAGTACTGTCTTCAGTAGCTCAGGAAAGCACAATGTTCCTGTCAGGCCGTTTTATCCAGGGCATTGGCGCGGGTGGCTGTTACGTGGTGGCGTTTGCTATTCTTCGCGATACCTTAAGCGCCCAGCGCCGCGCTAAAGTGCTGTCGATGCTGAACGGCATTACCTGCATCATCCCGGTGCTGGCACCGGTTGTAGGCTACCTGATTATGCTTAAATTTCCGTGGCAGAGTCTTTTCTGGACCATGGCCGCAATGGGCGCCATCGTCTTTATCCTGTCCGTGACGGTGCTGAAAGAGACCCATCCCGGTTCGCAACAGCCATATCACACCGCAACCCTCCATCCGGCTGAAAAGCTGATGAATCGCTTTTTCCTGAGTCGGCTGACAATCACCACGCTTAGCGTGGCGGTGATCCTCACCTATGTAAACGTTTCCCCGGTGTTGCTGATGGAGACGATGGGCTTCGATCGCGGTGAGTATTCGACGGTGATGGCGCTAACCGCGATGGTGAGCATGGCGGTTTCATTCTCCACGCCCTTTGCGCTCAACATCTTCCGCCAGCGCACGCTGATGCTCACCTCACAGACGCTGTTCCTCGCCGCAGGCGTGATCCTGGCGACCGCCACCTCACACGCTGTAATGCTGGTGGGCATTACTCTGATCTGCGCCGGATTCTCCGTCGGCTTTGGTGTGGCGATGAGTCAGGCACTTGGCCCGTTTTCATTGCGGGCAGGCGTGGCAAGCTCGGTGCTGGGCATTGCGCAGGTCTGCGGTTCGTCACTATGGATTTGGCTGGCGGCGGTGATCGGCCTTAACGCGCTGAATATGCTGATCGGGGTTCTGATTGGCTGTAGCATACTCTGCATTACCTTACTTATGGTCATCCAGCCCGCGGCGCACTATGAAGAAGCCCATCAGCAGTCTCGATCTTAATCTTTTACTTTGCCTGCAACTTTTGTTGCAGGAGCGCAGCGTCACCAAAGCCGCGAAGCGGATGAACGTGACGCCGTCCGCGGTGAGTAAATCGCTGGCGAAGCTGCGCGACTGGTTCGACGATCCGCTGTTTGTGAAAACGCCTTTAGGGCTATTGCCCACGCCGCTGACGGTGAGTCTGGAACAGGATTTGGCCGACTGGATGCAGATTGGCAACCAGATCCTCGATAAATTCCACCATAGCTCTCCTGGCGGGCTTAAGTTTGTGCTCGCCGCCGAAACACCGCTGATGCTGATCCGCTTTAATACCCTGCTGGAGCAGGTGAATGAACGCTACCCACAGGCGACGGTGAAGCTGCGCCAATGGGATTACGATTCGCTGGACGCCATTACGCGCGGAGAAGTGGATCTGGGCTTCACCGGGCGTGAAACGCACCCTCGCTCGCGCGAACTGCTAAAGCTGATGCCGTGGTTTATCGACTACGAAATCCTGTTCAGTGACCGTCCGTGCGTGTATTTGCGCGAGGATCATCCCGCGCTCCAGGAAGTGTGGGATCTGGAGACGTTTCTGCGCTACCCGCATATCAGCATCTTCTGGGAACGCAGCGACACCTGGGCGCTCGACGAGGTGCTAAGAGAGATGGGTCGGGAGCGTAACATCGCCATGAGTTTGCCCGGTTTTGAACAGTCGATGTTTATGGCGGCCCAGCCGGATCACAACTACATTGCCACTGCGCCGCACTACTGCCATCACTACAATCAACTCCACCAGCGTAATCTGGTCTGTCTGCCCATTCCCATCGATGAGGCGCAGGCAGAAAAGCTCACCGTCCCCTTCACGCTGATCTGGCATAAACGGAACAGCCATAATCCGAAAATCCTCTGGCTGCGCGAGACGATCAAAGCGCTGTATACCGCACCAGGTCAGGTTTTTGCCTAAGATAATGTAAAGTTCGGTGCTCAGGCTTCTCTTATTTCCATTTACTGATTAAAACAGAAGCTGAGTTAAGCGATAATCATGTAACCGTTTAACCGACTACGACCATTATCAAGGAGCGAAAAATGGCTACGCACTTTGCACGAGGAACATTAACGGAAGGGCATCTCGTATCGGCCAGACTTTCTTCAGCCTGTCACAATGAGGCGCTCAAACTACCTGAACACCGCAGGACGCGGTTTTTAGCTTCCAGAGCGCTCCTCGCAGAACTGCTTTTTATGCTGTACGGCACCAGCGAATTACCGGACATACTCACCCAGCCAGAAGGTCGTCCGGTTTTTGCGGACCCGGCACTCCCCCATTTTTCCATTGCGTACACCGGCAACATTGTTGGCGTCGCGCTGACGACGGAAGGTGATTGCGGCCTGGATATGGAGCTACAACGCGTCACGCGCAGCTTCCATGGTGCTAACGCGCTCGATGAATACCCGCTCTCCAGCAATGAAAAGCTGTGGATACGTAACCAGAACGACCCCGTTGAAGCCAGAGCGCAGCTCATCACCCTTCGCCAGAGCATCCGCAAACTGAGCGGCGCGGCGTCAGACGACGCCAGCCTGTTGCAGCTGCTCCCCGGCTCCGGACGCCTGCGCGCGACAAAAGCCTCGCTGGTAGAGGCGCTCTGCGACGCTGAGGACGTACTGATCTGGTCCGTTGCGGTGACCCCCGCCATCGAACGGCTGAAAATCTGGGAGTTTGACAGCACTCGCGGTTGGCGTAGTCTTCCGGATGTACCTGAGCGCGCCAACGAGCCCGCCGCGCGCCTGATGCGATTAACCAGTTTACCGGCAGAAAAAGCATACACCCATAGCTGATCCGTCCAGGATCATCATGATGAAACAGGAGTAATCATGTCTGATACGTTGAAAGTTGTTACGTTACTGGGAAGCCTGCGCAAAGGTTCTTTTAACGGGATGGTTGCCCGTACGCTGCCGCAGCTGGCGCCTGCGGGAATGGAGATCAGTGACCTGCCGTCCATTGGCGACATCCCGCTTTATGATGCTGACGTTCAGCAGGAAGAAGGGTTCCCGCAGGGTGTGGAAGCGATAGCCGAGCAAATCCGTCAGGCTGACGGCGTGGTGATTGTGACGCCTGAGTATAACTACTCGGTGCCGGGTGGTCTGAAGAACGCCATTGACTGGCTGTCCCGTTTACCGGAGCAGCCGCTGTCTGGTAAACCTGTGCTGATCCAGACCAGCTCAATGGGCGCCATCGGCGGCGCGCGCTGCCAGTATCACCTGCGTCAGATCCTGGTGTTCCTGGATGCGATGGTGATGAACAAGCCGGAATTTATGGGCGGCGTGATTCAGAACAAGGTCGACCCGCAGACGGGTGAAGTGGTGGATCAGAGTACGCGTGACCATCTCTCTGGCCAGCTGACCGCGTTTGGGGATTATATTAAGCGGGTGAAGGCCTGATAAAAAAGCCCGGTGGCGCTAGCGCTTACCGGGCCTACACTCGTCAGTAGGTCAGGTAAGCGAAGCGCCACCTGACACCACAAACCGCACCTCAGTGCGCGTCAATAAACACAATCTTCAGCACAAACAGCAGCGCCACAACGATCACGCACGGGCTGAGCTCGCGGAAGCGGCCGGTACCGACCTTCATCACGCAGTAAGAGATAAAGCCCAGCGCGATACCTTCGGTAATCGAGAAGCTGAACGGCATCATGACTGCGGTAATAAACGCCGGAACGGCTTCCGTCAAATCTTCCCACTTCACGCGCGCCAGGCTGGACGTCATCAGAACGCCTACGTAGATCAGCGCGCCTGCGGCCGCATACGGTGGGACCATCCCCGCCAGCGGAGACAGGAAAATCACCAGCAGGAACAGAAGGCCCACTACTACCGCCGTCAGGCCGGTACGACCGCCAACGGAGACGCCCGAAGAGGACTCAATGTAAGCGGTCACAGAGGAGGTCCCGATGAAAGAACCGGCAACGGAGGAGACGCTATCCACAAACAGCGCCTGCTTCATGCGCGGGAATTTACCTTTCTCATCCGCCAGACCGGCTTTATCGGTCACGCCGATCAGCGTACCGGAGGAGTCAAACAGGTTCACCAGCATGAAGGAGAAAATCACGCCCGCCAGACCGAGGTTAAACGACCCAGCCAGATCCACGTGACCAATAACGGTAGAGACGCTCGGTGGCGCTGAGACGATACCGTGGAACTGTACATCGCCCAGCATCCAGCCCAGCAGCGTGGTGACCACGATGGACACCAGCACCGCCGCGTGAATATTGCGGGACGCGAGGATGGCGATGATAAAGAAGCCCAGCACGCCCAGCAGCACGCTGTGAGAGGTCAGGTTGCCGATGCTCACCAGCGTTTCCGGGTTCGCCACGATAACGCCAGCGTTTTTCAGACCCATCATGCCGATGAACAGGCCGATACCGCTGGTGATGCCCACGCGCAGGCTCACCGGGATATTGGCAATCATCCAGTAGCGCACGCGGAAGATGGTCAGCAGCAGCAGGCCAACAGCGCCCCAGAAGATAGCGCCCATGCCAACCTGCCACGGCAGGCCCATCGCCTGAACGACCACGAACGCGAAGAAGGCATTCAGACCCATTGCCGGGGCGAGCGCCACAGGCAGGTTAGCGAACACGCCCATCAGAATGCTGCCAAGCGCAGCAATCAGGCAGGTAGTCACAAAGACGGCGCTGGTATCCATGCCAGCAACGCCCAGAATTTGCGGGTTAACAAAAACGATATACACCATCGTCAGGAAGGTGGTGAAACCGGCGATCACTTCGGTGCGTGCCGTTGTGCCGTGCTCGCGCAGTTTGAACACGCGCTCAAGCAGACCCTGACCAGATGTCTGGGTAGTGTGTTGTTGACTCATCATCAATTTCCGAACAAGGAGGGAAAATTCGTCGCTATCCTATACCAAAATGCGACAATAGTGGCGGTTATGAGATACTTTTTTCATTGATTTTGCTTATACGGCAACGATTGCGTCTCGTTAAACTGCCGTACGAAAACGTTAAACTTGTTAAAAGGGAAAGGCATGTCCGGAATTGAAGCGGTATTTTTCGACTGTGACGGTACGCTGGTCGACAGTGAGGTCATTTGTTCCCGCGCGTATGTCGCCATGTTCCAGGAATTTGGTATTACGCTCGATCTCGAAGAGGTGTTTAAACGCTTTAAGGGCGTGAAGCTGTACGAGATCATCGACATCATTAACGAAGAGCACGGGGTGGATCTGGTGAAAGCGGATCTGGAACCGGTGTACCGCGCCGAGGTCGCACGCCTCTTCGACGCCGAGCTGGAAGTTATCGCCGGCGCTAACGCGCTGCTGGATGCGATGACGGTGCCGATCTGCGTAGTCTCTAACGGCCCGGTCAGCAAAATGCAGCACTCGCTCGGCAAGCTGGAGATGTTGCACCACTTCCCGGAAAAACTGTTCAGCGGCTACGATATCCAGCGCTGGAAGCCCGATCCGGCGCTGATGTTCCACGCGGCGAAGGCGATGAACGTCAACGTGGAGAACTGCATTCTGGTGGATGACTCATCTGCGGGCGCACAGTCGGGGATTGATGCGGGGATGGAGGTGTTTTACTTCTGCGCCGATCCGCACAACAAGCCGATCGATCATCCAAAAGTGACGACCTTTACCGATCTGGCGCAGTTGCCAGCGTTGTGGAAGGCGCGCGGGTGGGATATTACGCGTTGAATTAACGTAGGGCGGGTAAGCGTTAGCGCCACCCGCCACACACATTACTCTTTCGGATCTTTGCCTGCCAGCAGCTTGTCCAGCTCGTCGCCGCCCACGTGTCGGAAATCCTGCCCCTTCACGAAGTAGAAGATGTATTCGCAAATGTTCTGGCAACGGTCACCGATACGCTCGATGGATCGCGCGCAGAACAGCGCGGTCAGTACGCTTGGAATGGTACGAGAATCTTCCATCATGTAGGTCATCAGCTGACGCACAATGCCTTCGTATTCCTGGTCAACTTTCTTGTCTTCACGGTAGATACGGACCGCTTCGTCCAGATCCATGCGCGCGAAAGCGTCCAGCACGTCGTGCAGCATCTGCACGGTGTGGCGCCCGAGAGACTCCAGGCTCACCAGCAGCGGCTGGTGCTGCTGGGAGAATTTCTCCAGCGCGGTACGGCAGATTTTATCCGCCACGTCACCGATACGCTCCAGCTCGGCGATGGTTTTGATGATCGCCATCACCAGACGCAGGTCGCTCGCCGTCGGCTGACGCTTCGCAATGATGCGCACGCAGGCTTCGTCGATGGCGACTTCCATCATATTGACGTTGTGGTCGCCTTCAATAACGCGCTTCGCCAGCTCGCTGTCCTGGTTGTGCATCGCCGTGATCGCGTCAGAAAGCTGCTGCTCGACCATGCCGCCCATGGTCATCACCTGGGTGCGAATGCTTTCCAGCTCTGCGTTAAACTGGCCGGAAATGTGTTTATTAAGATTGAGGTTGTCCATGGTTTCTCCACATGCACTAAGGCAAATCAACCGTAGCGGCCAGTAATATAATCTTCGGTTTGTTTCTTCGCCGGACGAGTGAACAGCGCGTCCGTATCGCTGAACTCAATCAACTCGCCCAGGTACATAAACGCCGTGTGGTCAGAACAACGTGCAGCCTGCTGCATGTTGTGGGTCACGATCACCACGGTGTAATCCTGCTTCAGCTCGGTGATCAGCTCTTCGATACGCCCGGTTGAGATCGGGTCCAGGGCTGAGCACGGCTCATCCAGCAGCAAGACTTCCGGGCGAATGGCGATACCGCGCGCAATGCACAGACGCTGCTGCTGACCACCGGAGAGAGAGTACCCACTCTGGTGAAGTTTATCTTTGGTTTCGTTCCATAATGCGGCCTTGGTCAATGCCCACTGCACGCGCTCGTCCATATCCGCACGGGAGAGCTTCTCAAACAGACGCACACCAAAGGCGATGTTGTCATAGATCGACATCGGGAACGGCGTGGGTTTCTGGAATACCATCCCCACTTTCGCACGCAGCAGGGCGATATCCTGGGTATTGGTCAGGATGTTGTCACCGTCCAGCAGAATTTCACCTTCTGCGCGCTGCTCCGGATAGAGCGAATACATTTTGTTAAAGGTGCGCAGCAGCGTGGATTTGCCACAGCCGGACGGACCGATGAATGCCGTTACCTGGTTCTTTGCGATATCCAGGTTGATATTCTTCAGGGCATGGAATTTGCCGTAGTAGAAGTTCAAATCACGAACCTGAATCTTACCCGGGGCTGTATCAACCATACTCATTGACTCATTTCCTCATTCGGCGCCGCGAGCTGCCGCGCCGTAAAAATTTAACCGTGTTTCTTCTTCGCGAAAATGACGCGCGCCAGAATGTTCAGCAACAGTACGCAAAGGGTGATGATCAGCACCCCGGCCCAGGCCAGCTGCTGCCATTCCGCGAATGGGCTCATCGCAAATTTAAAGATCGTCACCGGCAGGTTGGCGATCGGCTGCATCATGTCCGTGCTCCAGAACTGATTGGAGAGGGCGGTAAACAGCAGCGGTGCGGTTTCACCGGCGATACGGGCGATAGCCAGCAGGATACCGGTCATGATCCCCGAGACGGACGCTTTCAGGGTGATAGCCGAAATCATCTTCCATTTAGGCGTACCCAGCGCGTAAGCCGCTTCACGCAGGCTGTCCGGCACCAGTTTCAGCATGTTTTCAGTGGTACGAATAACGATAGGCACCTGCAACAGCGCCAGCGCAATCACACCCGCCCAGCCGGAGAAGTGTTCCATTTGCGCCACCACGATGGTGTAAACAAACAGACCCACGACAATCGACGGGGCAGAAAGCAGAATGTCGTTAATGAAGCGGATGACTTCAGCGATCCAGGACTTGCGGCCATATTCCGCCAGATAGATACCCGCCATGATGCCCAACGGCGTACCGAAAACGGTCGCCCACAGGATCAGCAGGCCGCTGCCCGCCAGGGCGTTTGCCAGACCACCACCCGCCGTGTTCGGCGGCGGCGTCATCTCGGTGAACAGCGCCAGGGACATTCCATCAATACCCCGGGTGATGGTGGACATCAGGATCCAGATCAGCCAGAACAGGCCGAACGCCATCGTCGCCATGGAAAGCGTCAACGCAATGCGGTTTTTAATCCGGCGCTTTGACTGCATTTTGCGACGGGATTCCGCAAGCTGAGCGGTGTTTTGCATGTCGAGAGTCGCCATTAGCGTGCCCCCTCGTTTTTAGCCAGACGCATAATCATCAGCTTGGAGATAGCCAGCACAATAAAGGTGATAACAAACAGGATCAGGCCCAGTTCCATCAGCGCGGCGACGTGCAGCCCGGATTCCGCTTCGGCAAATTCGTTCGCCAGCGCAGAGGTAATACTGTTCCCCGGCATATAAAGCGAGGCGCTGTCGAGCTGGTAGGTGTTGCCGATGATAAAGGTGACCGCCATGGTTTCACCCAGCGCGCGGCCTAAGCCCAGCATAATGCCGCCAATCACCCCATTTTTGGTGAACGGAAGGACGATGCGCCAGATAACTTCCCAGGTGGTGCAGCCGATGCCGTAGGCGGACTCTTTCATCATCACCGGGGTTTGTTCGAAGACATCGCGCATGACCGCCGCAATGTACGGAATAATCATGATGGCGAGGATCACACCTGCCGCCAGAATACCGATACCGAATGCCGGGCCGGAGAACAGCGCCCCCACAAACGGAATGGCAGAGAGAACGTTACCGACCGGCTCCTGGAAGTACGTCGCAAACAGCGGCGCGAAGATAAACAGGCCCCACATGCCGTAAACGATACTTGGGATGGCCGCCAGCAGTTCAATGGCGATACCCAGCGGACGTCGCAGCCAGCCTGGCGCCAGTTCCGTCAGGAACAGGGCAATACCGAAGCTCACCGGAACCGCAATCAGCAGGGCGATAAAAGAGGTCACCAGCGTGCCGTAAATCGGCACCAGCGCACCGTAAATATCGTTCGGCGCATCCCACTCTTTGGTCCACAGGAAGGCGAAACCAAATTTTTGAATGCTCGGCCAGGAGGAGAAAATCAGGGACACGATAATGCCGCCCAGCAGCAATAGCACAATCAGCGCAGCCAGTTTCACCAGCGCGCTGAAAATCATGTCACCTTTTTTACCCGGAGGGTTAAATGCAGGCTTGGTTGCAGCCATAAATTACTCTTCTTTTTGAGACGTTTTTACGAATATGCCCGGTGGCGCTGACGCTTACCGGGCCTACAGAGTAAACCGTAGGGCGGGTAAGCGCAGCGCCACCCGCCATCTTCGTTAAATATATCCTGTTAGTACAGCGCTTTACCGCTGCTGTCTTTCACGTTGGTTTTCCATGCAGCACGGATCTGCTCAACCACGCTGTCTGGCAGGCTGGCGTAATCCAGATCGTTAGCCTGTTTGCCGCCATTTTTATATGCCCAGTCGAAGAACTTCAGCACTTCAGCACCCTGCTCAGGTTTCTTCTGCTCTTTGTGGACCAGAATGAAGGTGGTAGACGTGATAGGCCATGCATCGTCGCCTTTCTGGTTGGTCAGGTCCTGCGCGAAGGATTTGCTCCAGTCAGCGCCTTTCGCGGCGTTGGCGAAGTTCTCTTCGGTCGGGCTAACCGGTTTGCCGTCGGCAGAAACCAGTTTGGTGTAAGCCAGGTTGTTCTGCTTAGCGTAAGCGTATTCTACGTAACCGATGGAGCCTGGCAGACGCTGTACGAAGGCTGCGATACCGTCGTTGCCTTTACCGCCCAGACCGGTTGGCCAGTTAACGGTAGAGCCGGAACCGACTTTAGATTTCCACTCTTCGTTCACTTTCGCCAGGTAGCTGGTGAACACGAAAGAGGTACCAGAGCCGTCAGCACGACGAACCACCGCGATATTCTGCGAAGGCAGCTTAACGCCCGGGTTCAGCTTAGTGATGGCTTCGTCATCCCATTTTTTGATTTTGCCCAGGTAGATGTCACCCAGGGTTTTGCCGTCCAGCACCAGCTCGCCTGATTTCAGGCCAGGGATGTTAACAGCCAGCACAACGCCGCCGATCACGGTCGGGAACTGGAACAGGCCTTCCTGATTCAGTTTCTCATCAGACAGCGGAGCGTCGGATGCGCCGAAATCAACGGTATTCGCGGTAATTTGTTTTACGCCACCGGAGGAGCCGATACCCTGATAGTTGACCTTGTTACCGGTCTCTTTCTGGTAGGTATCCGCCCATTTGGCATACACCGGCGCAGGGAAGGTTGCACCAGCGCCAGTCAGGCTTGCTGCTGCAAAGGCAGAGAAAGCGCTCATTGATAAGGTCGCGGCGACAACAGTTGCGACAGTGGTACGCATAACTTTCATAATGTCTCCTGCAAGGATTTCGTAAATCATTGTTTAAGTGGCTACGATGAGCAAAATAGGACAAACAGGTGACAGATAAATGTACGAAATATGACAGTATTATGACAAAGCCAGCGATGGATGTAACCACATGAAAAATAAAGCCATTAATTCACAGCATGGTCATATTTTTGTCATCTTTTTTGCAATGAATCAGTTTTAGCGTAGCTGATATGACAACGGCTGTCATAAACAGCCGTTGTCATTTTAATGAGCGATTTCAATCGTCAGAGTTGCCGTTGCATTGAACTGGCCTGGTTTGGGCCTCGCTCCTGTCGCGCTGGCAGGCGCGCTTGAAAATGTCAGCGTGCCCAGCGTATCCCCCATGATGTCGGGAATTTTAGTCGTTTCCGCTTCAAGGGCACCGCCATTCGTATTCACTTCCCGATTATATTTATCGTAGACTTTAATTCCTACGTCTTCGTTGTCCGTCGCAATCATCGAATTATCAGAAGCCACGGCTGAGGCATGCAGGGTTGCGTCGAGCTTGTCGTAGAACATCATATTGGTGCATTTGATGTTCACGGTACGAGTGATTTTGCGATCGGTCAGCGCTTTCCCTTTAGTCGACGAAAACTCTGACGCCAGGATTTTATTGAAATCAAAAACTATGGCCTGCCCCTCATCAATCTCACAAGATTGAGGAACCGTCACTGTTCCCTGAACAATCACATCAGAAATAATCTCATTCGAGACGGTACGCGGGTCGATCGTGGCATAGATATTCGCCACCAGCGTAGCCGGGATCGTCATCACCCCGGTAAAGGCTTTTTTAACGTACAAATAGACCTGCCCCGAGCCGCCACTATAAAACGTGGTGGCGGAACTTACACCGCTGTGACATTGATAGGGTGTACCGGTTTTATTCGGCAGATGATCAAAAGGCACGGCCGTATAACCGACACCAAGTATGTAAACAAGCAGGCCGATATCAACGTTTTCATTCAGGTTAAAATAGGCGACATTGTTCCTGCTTCCCGCAGGCACCAGCGCCGGATTAACGACGCTGGTTATGTAGGTGTGATCGTAACTCTGATTCGGCCCGGTCAGACAATAGCAGGTACCTTTAAACGAGGTGTTGTTATTATTCACATTAATAAGCGTTGTCGTCCCGGCTATATTGTCCGTAATGGAAAACTGCTCTGTAAAATTGAGGTAGTTATGATATTTGCCATTGTCTGGCACACAATAACCGGTTGGGGCCGCATGCGCATAAAAGACGCAGGTCAGTAAGGCTAAAAGCCAGTATTGCAGTTTCATTTTAATCCTTTATCGACACGTGACGGGCATCTGCACCAGTCCAGCGTCAGGCTGTTGTTGAAGCGTGTATTCCGCCCGACAGGTTGCGCCGTCGTTTAGCGTCAACGTAAATTGCCCCTTTTCCGGCAGGCCTGAGAGATAGAGTTCGCCCTCTTCTCCGACAATGCCCGTAACGCTTCCGGTGTCCAGCGTTGCCGATCCCGTTGCCCCAAAAGGCGCAGGTTTGCCATTGCTGAGATGAACGCTGAAAAGGATGCGGTAGCCGATATGCGTAACGAATTCCGCTTTTACTACCGCTCCACGGGTGGGAACCAGATTCTGGACGCTTTTTTCCAGTTCAACATTGCCAGAGGCAAAGTCGCTGTCGCCAATTGCGATACGATTTTCATCATAGGGTGACAGCTGCGTTTTTACGGTGTAGCCGCGCCAGTCCGTCGCGACACCGCTGCTGTTTTCCACCGCCAGGCCCGCCGCTCCTGGAGCTTTCACCAGCGCGACGGTTTCTCCCATTTCCTGTGAGAAGGTGACACCTTCTGAATGCAGTAGAATGCCGCCGCTGACGCCATAATTGAGACTTCGGGTTTCGTTGCTCCAGGCATAGTTACCTTTCATGGAGCCATAAGCCGCGTCCCATGCCAGTCCCGCATTCCCCCCCGTACTGCCGCCACTTTCATCAACGGATTGCTGTATGTTCCAGTTCAAGTTGTTGTTCTGAAGCAGCCTTCCGTTCAGGCCTACCTGATGGGAGACGCTGTTTTTATTGTTGCCAGTAACGTTATAGTTGGCGTAGGTGTTCGGTAACCACTGGGAGAGCGGAAGCGAGAGTGACAGCATGAAAACGTGTTCGTTTTCGCCATCCTTTTCCCAGTCCCCATCGTGATGATTCGCAGTATCGGTATAGTTCCATGACGCATTCCACGTCATCTGTTTCCAGCTGTTGCTGTAACCAATCTGGATCAGCCGTTCAACGTTATCCGTTCGCCAGTACTGTTCACGGCTCAGCGTCAGGTAAATATTTCCATACCCCTGCGCAAAAGGTTGTGTCCACGTTCCCTCCAGACGGCTTCTGCGGTTACCCGTTTGCCAGAACGTCTCGCTATCGCTCCTGCGGGAAGCCCACTCATCCAGGGTATAAAATCCTTCCGTTGAATAGCGATAGCCTACTATTCGCAGGCTGGTATTACTTACATCGAACGTCTTGGAATAGAGAAAACGCCAGGATTGCCCCTGCTCCGTATCATCGACAAAACGAGACGCCGCATGGGTGACATCCATCGATATCGCCCCGATCTCGCCGAGATCCTGACCAATACCAGCCGCTATGGCAGTGTAATTCTCAGCTAACTGTGTGCCGCCATACAGCGTCATTCCCCCTTGCATGCCGCGTAAAAGCTGAGCCTGCAATAAATCAGGTGAATAGCGATCGCTGTTGTTCAGTTCGCCAATGCTGATATCAAAGTCCGTCTGGCCTTCCCGTCGCAATATCGCCAGGGAAGCATAAGGCTGCGTAAAATGCTGCTCACTACCGTCTTCTTCTTTGATCGTAACGTCGAGATCGCCCCCACTGCTGGTGGTGTTGAGATCGGTCAGGGCAAACGGCCCCTGAGGAACAGCAGATTGATAGATAATGTAGCCATTCTGACGAATGGTGACGACGGCATTACTTTTAGCAATGCCCCGGACGACGGGTGCGAAGCCGTTCAGACTATCCGGCAGCATGTCATTATCGGTGTACAGGCGCACGCCGCGCACCTGGCTGCTATCGAATAGATCATTTGCCGTCCAGGTATCCCCCATCATTATCTGGCTTCGCAGGCTGGCAATATCACGTTGTAAATACGTACTCGCAGAATGATAACTGCCGTTGCTGTTTACCGCATTGAGGGTGCTGTAGTTGCGAAGTCGCCAGCTGCCAAGGTTAATACCGCTACGCATGTTCAGATAATACAGATCGTCACTGTCATAGTCTGATTTCAACGTCTGGGTGGTTGAAAAATCATAATTCACCATCAGGGCATTAATACCCTGATCCCAGCGTGAAGGCGGAATAGCGTCACGCGCTGAAGAATCCATATAAATCTGCGGGATAGAGACCCGTAACGCGAGCTTTTCGTCATCCAGAACCCATGTAGCTCCCGTAAGCGGGGGAACGGGCTCGCAGCGGCTGGTGTTAATCGTAGCCAGTGCTTTTATGGCATCCACTTTTATGCCAAACGTAGCCAGCGTATTTTTTAAGTCGCGGAAACAGGGCTGGAGTGCGCTCTCGTTGTTTGTTCGAAAAAAATGGATTTCACGGCGCTCAAAAAAGCGCTCGTTGATATAAATATCAACCTGATAATCCCCTTCAGGGAGATTATCGGGCCGGCTAAACTGACTGATATCAATGTCGACCGGATGTTCAAGTTCTAACAATCGTGAGTTAAAGGTTTCACCAGCAGCGTGCCCGGAATACGTGCCGCTGACCCACAGCGACACCAGGGATAACATAAAATAGATGCGCTTCAACGTTAACCATCTCGCCTGAGTCAAAGGGGGTATTTGATGACGTCGCTTATCGCGCCATAATCATTGATGCTATGCCAGGTGAGTGTCTTACCCGCGACGCCAGCGGGTAAGGGAATGTTGAGCGTCTCAAAGGGCTTAATCATCGCCAAATCCAGCGGTTTGCCGTCTACAGCAACATCAATAACGTTGATATGGATAGCCGTAGGATTATTAACCACCAGGGTATTGCCTTGTTTGCGCCAGATGACTTTTAGGCTGGCGGTTTCAGGCTTTTCAGTAATGCTGGCAGGGCGCCAGAATAACTTAATGCGCGTTTTAATCGCGATTTCCAGCTTGCTGTTCTGTTTGTCCGGCGTTGGAGGGATATTCTTAACATTCAGCCAAAAGACAGATTCCCGCTCGGTGGGTAAATCGCCTTTTGTTTTAATAATGCGCAATACGCGCTCCTGTTTTGGCTCCAGCCTTGAAACAGGAGGAATAACGGTAAACGGTGGTTTCGTTTTCTCTGTGGCTAAAAAAGGATCAATCCATGCCTGAATCAGATAGGGTAAGGAAGTATCATTATTAATTACAGAAATAGTGGTATCTGTTTTATTGCTGGGGAAAATAACCCGCGTACCACCGATAATAATCCCACCCCAGGAGGGAGAGGCACACACGACTAAAAAGAGAATAATAAAAATGTCGATAAAACGCCTGCGCATATCATATCCTGTGACAGGCCTGCGAGGTTTCGCTGTCCATTAGACGTAAAGAAACCTGCCTTGCCAGGCCTGATTATATTTCGGAAAGCTAGAGGTTAATTACTGTAAGTGATAGTAAATTCAGAATCCGCATTTGCCACACCAGGCGTTACGGTTGCGGAGGTAGCAATATAGCGAGCCATGAACGGCAGTGTCGCCTTGCCATCAGCGTCGATATCTGCACTGACTGACTGGTTGTAGAGCTTCAGCAAGGTGTTGTCAGCACGGTTGTAGATGGCAACGGCAACCCCTGTAGCTCCACCAGCGTTCAGTTTAAGGTAACCGTCTCCATCTTCTGTACCATCAAAGCGAGCGGTGGCTTTTTTATATGTATCAGGGCAATTTTCAAGATCGATCTGGAAAGCCTGTACGGAAGCCGTCGAGCCTGCACCAGAAAAGGCGGATTTATTGACTTTACCAAGGTCAACGGTTTGAGTTTGTGTTGGCGCAGTAACCTCACAGGTGCTGTCAATAATTTCGCCTGTAAAGTGTACAGTACCATTGCCGTTCCCCGCGTGCGCCTGCCAACCTAAAAGCAAAGATGAGCAAACTAATGCGCTTTTAAAAAGTTTTCCATTCATTATGACATTATCCTGAAGTTATGAATAATCATGTTTCATTATTAAAACAAATATTGCCGAACCATCCCGGCCAGGAAATAGTCAGCCAGATACTCGACGAGCACCTTCGGCGGCACAAGGCGGAACGGGTAGTGGT
>OKHD01000132.1_pt1 | contig 10066 bp, 8 predicted proteins | sample 1611591 | NCBI WGS metagenome assembly OKHD01 (sample SAMN04436755, study PRJEB24849) | human gut metagenome | biome: human gut; feature: NICU; material: stool | host: Homo sapiens | place: USA: Saint Louis, MO | collected 2011-02-13
CCGATAGCCATAAGCATTGTTGACCAGATTGGTTTCCATGGCGACGGCCGTTGAGCTGAACGAATTATTTTAGATGATGCAGCGATACAACGTACAATTACACGAATTGCTCATGAAATTCTAGAATATAACAAGGGAACTAAAGATTTAGTTCTATTAGGCATTAAAACAAGAGGTGCTTTTTTAGCACATCGTATACAAGATAAAATAAATTCAATTGAACAACAATTAGTACCAACAGGTACTATCGATATCACGCATTTTCGAGATGACGTTGATAAGGTAGTGCAACAAGCTGATCAATACGCTTTTGATATTAATGTAGATATTAATAACAAAGTGGTTGTTATCATTGACGATGTTTTGTATACCGGACGTACAGTAAGAGCCTCATTAGATGCGATTTTATTACATACAAGACCTATTAAAATAGGGCTTGCAGCACTTGTGGATCGTGGTCATCGTGAACTCCCTATACGCGCAGATTTTGTAGGAAAAAATATACCTACAGCACGAGATGAATCTGTTTCAGTTTATTTAGAAGAAATTGACGATAGAAATGCAGTCGTCATTGAATAATTATCCTTTTAAAACAGTACGAGAGACTGAAAAAGGTGAAGTGTTTCTTATGGATAAATCTACATATGACTATAAAAAGATTATGTAAACTATAAATATCCAATGGAAGCTTCATTGATAAATGTGATGATAAAAGCTTAACTTAACATTACACTTAGATATATTTCATTTTAGTCTCTTTACACTCTACTGATTGTGAAGAGACTTTTTTTATGAAAGGAAATGAATCAACATGGAAAATGAGCAAATGTTTGAGCGTACCGTTCAGCCAGTTCTTGATGTAAAAGATAAACCAAAACCAGCACAATGGGCATTTCTGAGTCTTCAACATTTATTTGCAATGTTTGGATCAACTGTACTTGTACCATTTTTAACACATCTGCCTATATCAGCAGCTTTGTTGGCATCAGGTATTGGTACACTTTTATACATATTAATCACAAAAGCGAAAATTCCTGCCTACCTAGGATCGAGTTTTGCCTTTATTACACCTATCATTACAGGGTTAAGTACACATAGTCTTGGAGATATGCTGGTTGCATTATTTATGAGTGGATTAATGTACGTGATTATAGGTATTTTCATTAAATTGAGTGGAACACATTGGTTAATGCACTTGTTACCACCAGTAGTTGTCGGACCAGTAATAATGGTCATTGGGTTAAGTTTAGCTCCTACAGCAGTAAACATGGCCATGTTCGAAAATTCTGCTGAAATGAAAGGGTATAACTTAAGTTACTTAATTGTTGCTTTGATTACATTAGCAGTAACCATCATCGTCCAAGGATTCTTCAAAGGATTTTTATCACTAATACCTGTACTTATAGGTATTATAGTGGGATATATTGTATCCATTTTCATGGGCATAGTTAAATTTGCTCCAATAGCACAAGCGAAATGGATAGATTTTCCTCATATTTATCTACCATTTAAAGATTACACACCATCTTTTCATTTAGGACTCATTCTCGTGATGATACCCGTGGTGTTTGTGACGGTAAGTGAACATATTGGTCATCAAATGGTAATTAATAAAATAGTAGGACGCAATTTCTTTGAAAATCCAGGTTTAGATAAATCAATCATTGGTGATGGTGTTTCAACTATGTTTGCAAGTATGATAGGAGGTCCTCCTAGTACAACTTATGGTGAAAATATAGGTGTACTAGCGATCACCAAAATATATAGTATTTACGTTATTGGTGGTGCGGCAGTTATAGCTATCATTCTTGCATTTATTGGTAAGTTCACTGCTTTAATATCTTCAATACCTACGCCAGTGATGGGTGGTGTCTCAATTTTATTATTCGGTATTATAGCAGCTAGTGGTTTAAGAATGCTTGTTGAAAGTCAAGTAGATTTCGCAAGCAATCGCAACTTGGTTATAGCATCAGTTGTGCTTGTTGTCGGGATTGGTAATCTTCTTATCAATTTAAAAGGCATAGGTATCAATTTACAAATTGAAGGAATGGCATTATCAGCACTTTCAGGAATAATATTAAATTTAATTTTGCCAAAAGATAAAAACCAAATAAATTAAGCTTTATTTCTATAGGAGGCGCTTTATGGAACACTTATTATCAATGGAGCATTTATCTAATTCAGAAATTTATGATTTAATTACTATCGCTTGCCAATTCAAATCTGGTGAGCGACCATTACCTCAATTTAACGGTCAATACGTATCAAACTTATTCTTCGAAAATTCAACGCGAACAAAGTGTAGCTTTGAGATGGCAGAACAAAAATTAGGATTAAAACTTATTAATTTTGAAACAAGTACATCATCTGTAAAAAAGGGTGAGTCACTTTATGACACATGTAAAACACTTGAAAGTATAGGTGTTGATTTACTTGTCATACGTCACTCCCAAAATTCTTATTACGAAGAACTGGATCAATTAAATATTCCAATTGCTAATGCAGGTGATGGAAGTGGACAACATCCTACTCAGAGTTTATTAGACATAATGACAATATATGAAGAATATGGTTCGTTTGAAGGTTTGAATATTCTAATATGTGGGGACATTAAAAATTCTCGTGTCGCAAGAAGTAATTATCATAGTTTAACATCATTAGGTGCCAACGTAATGTTCTCAAGTCCAAAAGAATGGGTAGATAATACATTAGAGGCGCCTTATGTTGAAATTGATGAAGTCATTGATAAAGTAGATATTGTTATGTTGCTTAGAGTTCAACATGAAAGACATGGAATTTCAGGTGAAGCTAACTTTGCTGCTGAAGAATATCATCAACAATTTGGTTTAACACAGGCTAGATATGATAAATTAAAAGAGGAAGCCATTGTAATGCATCCAGCTCCTGTAAATAGAGGTGTTGAAATTAAAAGCGAGCTAGTTGAAGCACCTAAGTCTCGAATATTTAAGCAGATGGAAAATGGAATGTATTTAAGAATGGCAGTAATAAGTGCGCTTTTACAATAGAAAGGGGTTAATTCTACATGAAATTAATTAAAAACGGAAAAATCTTAAAAAACGGTATCCTAAAAGACACAGAAATTTTAATCGACGGTAAACGTATTAAACAAATTAGTAGTAAAATTAATGCTTCATCTTCAAATATTGAAGTTATTGATGCAAAAGGAAATTTAATTGCTCCCGGTTTTGTAGATGTTCATGTGCACCTACGTGAACCAGGTGGTGAACATAAAGAAACAATTGAAAGTGGTACAAAAGCCGCTGCAAGAGGTGGTTTTACTACAGTATGTCCTATGCCTAATACAAGACCTGTACCAGATACAGTTGAACATGTTAGAGAATTAAGACAACGAATTTCTGAAACAGCACAAGTTAGGGTGTTGCCTTATGCTGCTATTACTAAGAGACAAGCAGGTACTGAACTTGTTGATTTTGAAAAATTAGCACTAGAAGGTGTGTTTGCATTTACTGACGATGGTGTGGGAGTTCAAACAGCAAGTATGATGTATGCTGCTATGAAGCAAGCTGCAAAAGTTAAAAAACCGATTGTCGCACACTGTGAAGATAATAGCTTAATCTATGGTGGTGCAATGCATAAAGGTAAACGTAGTGAAGAATTAGGCATACCTGGTATTCCAAATATTGCTGAATCTGTACAAATTGCTAGAGATGTATTATTGGCTGAAGCAACTGGTTGTCACTATCATGTGTGTCATGTTTCAACTAAGGAAAGTGTTCGAGTAATCAGAGACGCTAAAAAAGCTGGTATCCATGTAACAGCAGAAGTTACACCACATCATTTATTATTAACTGAAAATGATGTTCCTGGCGATGATTCAAACTACAAAATGAATCCACCATTAAGAAGTAATGAAGATAGAGAAGCACTTTTAGAAGGCTTATTAGATGGAACAATTGATTGTATTGCAACGGATCATGCACCTCACGCTAAAGAAGAAAAAGCACAACCTATGACAAAAGCACCTTTCGGCATCGTAGGTAGTGAAACAGCATTCCCATTACTTTATACACACTTTGTAAGACGAGGTAATTGGTCACTGCAACAATTAGTTGATTATTTCACTATTAAACCAGCTACTATTTTCAACTTAAATTATGGAAAATTACACAAAGATAGTTACGCTGATTTAACAATAATTGATCTTAATACTGAAAAAGAAATCAAAAGTGAAGATTTCTTATCTAAAGCTGATAACACTCCATTTATTGGTGAAAAAGTTTATGGAAATCCAACACTAACAATGCTTAAAGGTGAAGTAGTATTCGAGGAGGAAAAGTAGATGCTTGAAAAACGTTATCTTGTACTGGAAGATGGCTCTTATTACGAAGGATATCGCTTAGGGTCAGATGACTTATCTATAGGCGAAATTGTATTCAACACTGCTATGACGGGGTACCAAGAAACAATCTCTGACCCGTCTTACACAGGTCAAATCATAACTTTTACGTACCCACTAATTGGAAACTATGGTATTAATCGCGATGATTTTGAATCATTAACACCTAAATTAAATGGGGTAGTAGTAAAGGAAGCAAGTACACACCCTAGTAACTTTAGACACCAAAAAACTTTACACGAAACACTTGCTCAATATCATATTCCTGGTATATCGGGGGTAGATACTAGAAGTATTACTCGTAAAATTAGAAATCATGGTGTTTTAAGAGCTGGATTTACAGATAATAAAGATAACATTCAGGAACTTGTTGAACAGTTGAAAACTGCTGAATTACCTAGAGATGAAGTTCAAACGGTTTCTACAAAAACACCATATGTATCAACAGGTTCCGATTTAAGCGTCGTTTTACTCGACTTTGGTAAAAAGCAAAATATCGTTCGTGAATTAAATTTACGTGGTTGCAACGTCACAGTTGTACCATATGATACGTCAGCTGAAGAGATTTTAGGCATGTCTCCAGATGGTGTCATGCTATCAAACGGACCTGGTGATCCAGACGAAGTTGACGTTGCTTTAGATATGATCAGAGGCATATTAGGAAAGATACCATTCTTTGGTATCTGCCTTGGTCATCAACTTTTTGCATTATCACAAGGCGCAACTTCATTCAAAATGAAATTTGGACATCGTGGTGCGAACCATCCCGTTAAAGATTTAAGAACAGGTAAAATAGATATCACGAGCCAAAATCACGGCTATTCTATTGATTGTGACTCGCTAAAAAATACTGACCTTGAAGTTACACACATTGCTTTAAACGATGGTACTGTTGAAGGACTAAGACATAAAGAACTTCCAGCGTTTTCAGTCCAATATCATCCTGAAGCAAGACCAGGTCCAAGTGATTCTAATTACTTATTTGATGAGTTCATAGCAATGATGAAGGATTTCAAAGAAAAGGAGCGTCAAATCAATGCCTAAAAGAGATGATATTAAGACAATTTTAGTAGTCGGTTCAGGCCCAATTATTATTGGACAAGCTGCAGAATTTGACTATGCAGGAACACAAGCTTGTCTAGCATTAAAAGAAGAAGGCTACAGAGTTATTTTAGTTAATTCTAATCCTGCAACAATAATGACAGATAAAGAAATTGCCGATAAGGTGTACATAGAACCATTAACGCACGATTTTATTGCTCGTATTATTAGAAAAGAACAACCAGATGCATTATTACCTACTTTAGGTGGTCAAACTGGGTTGAACATGGCGATTCAACTTCATGATAGTGGTGTGTTAGAAGCTAATAATGTAAAGTTGTTAGGCACAGAGCTAGAGTCTATTCAACAAGCCGAAGATCGTGAAATGTTTAGAACATTAATGAATGATTTAAATGTACCTGTACCAGAAAGCGATATTGTTAATACAGTAGAACAAGCATTTGAATTTAAAGAACAAGTTGGATACCCGTTAATTGTACGTCCTGCATTTACGATGGGAGGTACTGGCGGTGGTATTTGCCATAATGATGCTGAATTAAAAGAAGTTGTTAGTAATGGTTTACACTATAGCCCTGCTACACAATGTTTAATAGAAAAATCAATCGCAGGTTATAAAGAAATCGAATATGAAGTTATGCGTGATAAAAATGATAACGCAATCGTAGTATGTAATATGGAGAACATAGATCCTGTAGGCATTCATACTGGAGATTCAATCGTTGTTGCACCGAGTCAAACACTGTCAGATGTAGAATATCAAATGCTACGAGACGTATCTTTAAAAGTAATTCGTGCTTTAGGTATTGAAGGTGGATGTAATGTGCAACTCGCGCTTGACCCACATTCATTGAATTATTACATCATTGAGGTCAACCCACGTGTGTCTCGTTCATCAGCATTAGCTTCAAAAGCGACGGGTTATCCTATTGCAAAATTAGCTGCTAAGATTGCCGTAGGTTTAACATTAGATGAAATGCTTAACCCTATCACAGGAACTTCATATGCTGCATTTGAACCAACTTTAGACTATGTTATTTCTAAAATTCCACGTTTCCCATTTGATAAATTCGAAAAAGGTGAACGTGAACTTGGAACTCAAATGAAAGCGACAGGCGAAGTCATGGCAATCGGTCGTACATATGAAGAATCTTTACTGAAAGCCATTCGTTCACTTGAATATGGTGTTCATCATTTAGGTTTACCAAATGGAGAAAGTTATGAATTAGATTACATTAAAGAGCGTATTGGACATCAAGATGATGAAAGATTGTTCTTTATCGGAGAAGCAATTCGTAGAGGAACATCTCTTGAAGAACTTCATAATATGACAAAAATTGACTATTTCTTCCTAAATAAGTTCCAAAACATTATTGACATTGAGCATGAACTTAAAAATCATCAAGGCGATTTAGAGTATTTAAAATACGCTAAAGATTATGGTTTTAGTGATAAAGTGATTGCTCATAGATGGGATAAGGAAGAAAAAGACATATATCAACTACGTATGAGTCAAAATATTAAACCAGTTTATAAAATGGTTGATACATGTGCAGCTGAATTTGAATCCACAACGCCATACTATTATGGTACGTATGAATATGAAAATGAATCTATAGTAACTGATAAAGAGAAAATTCTAGTACTAGGTTCAGGACCAATTAGAATTGGCCAAGGGGTAGAATTTGATTATGCAACTGTACATGCAGTATGGGCTATTCAAAATGCTGGTTACGAAGCTATTATTGTGAATAATAATCCGGAGACTGTATCTACTGACTTTTCAATTTCTGACAAATTATATTTTGAACCACTAACAGAAGAAGATGTTATGAATATCATTAACTTAGAACAACCTAAAGGTGTTGTAGTACAATTTGGTGGTCAAACAGCAATAAACTTAGCTGATAAGTTAGCACAACATGGTGTTAAAATTCTCGGAACATCATTAGAAGATTTAAATCGAGCTGAGGATAGAAAGGAATTTGAAGCGTTATTACGTGAAATAGCTGTACCCCAGCCACAAGGTAAAACTGCTACATCACCTAAAGAAGCTCTTGAAAATGCAAGAGAAATAGGCTATCCAGTTGTAGTTCGTCCTTCATACGTGCTTGGTGGCCGTGCAATGGAGATTGTAGATAATGATCAAGAACTTGAAAATTATATGACTCAAGCTGTTAAAGCAAGTCCAGAACATCCTGTATTGGTAGACCGCTATTTAACAGGAAAAGAGATAGAAGTGGATGCTATTTCAGATGGTGAGACTGTCGTGATTCCAGGAATTATGGAACATATAGAGCGTGCAGGTGTTCACAGTGGAGATTCTATTGCAGTTTATCCACCACAAACACTGACTCAAGACGAAATTAATACACTCGAAGACTACACAATTAAATTGGCAAAAGGTTTAAATATTAAAGGTCTTATTAACATTCAATTTGTCATAGCTCACGACGGTGTTTATGTGTTAGAAGTTAATCCGCGTTCAAGCCGTACGGTACCATTCTTAAGTAAGATTACTGATATTCAAATGGCACAATTAGCGATGCGTGCAATTATGGGTGAAACGCTTGCCGAAATTGGGTTCAAACAAGGTATCCAACCATACTCTGAAGGCGTATATGTTAAAGCGCCCGTATTTAGTTTTAATAAATTAAAAAATGTAGATATAACGCTTGGACCAGAGATGAAGTCTACAGGTGAAGTTATGGGTAAAGACCTAACACTTGAAAAAGCGCTATACAAAGGTCTCACTGGTAGCGGATTTGAAGTGAAAGATCATGGTACAGTATTGATGACTGTAAGTGATAAAGATAAAGATGAAATAGTCAAGATTGCACATCGATTAAATGAAATAGGCTACAAAATATTGGCTACTCGTGGAACAGCACAAAAGTTAAAAGATCATAATATTCCAGTTGAGGTCGTAGGTAAAATCGGTGGCGAGGATGATTTACTGACACGAATTCAAAATGGAGAAGTGCAAATTGTCATTAATACTATGACAAAAGGAAAAGAAATCGAACGAGATGGATTCCAAATTCGACGTACAACAGTTGAAAATGGTGTACCTTGTTTAACATCACTGGATACTGCCAGTGCTTTAACAAATGTCATTGAAAGCATGACGTTTACTATGAGAAATGTATAATCTTTATGATAGAAGTTAAAAGGAGAAGATGAGTGTGAGAAATCTACCCATTATAGCATTAGATTTTAAATCAGCAGACGAGGTTCATACATTTTTAAATAAATTTAATGAACCGTTATGCGTCAAAATTGGGATGGAGTTATTTTATCAAACAGGGCCAGCTTTAATTAAGTCCATTAAAAAAAGAGGTCATGATATCTTTTTAGATTTAAAATTACATGACATACCTAATACTGTGAGTAAAGCAATGGAAGGCTTAGCACGTTTAGATGTAGATTTAGTCAATGTTCATGCTGCCGGTGGTATTAAAATGATGGAAGAAGCTAAAAAAGGGTTAAGAAAACATAATGCTGATATTAAAATCATTGCAGTTACTCAATTAACTTCAACTACTGAAAGACAATTACATGAAGAACAAAATATTCAAACCTCAATAGAGGAGGCAGTTTTAAATTATGCTCGTCTTACTAAAAAAGCTGGTTTAGACGGTGTCGTATGTTCTCCTCTTGAGGCTGAGATGATTTCTAAAGAACTAGGTACTGACTTTTTAAAAGTGACACCAGGTATTCGCCCGAAAGGCGCAGCTCGTAATGATCAACAACGAATTACAACACCAGAGGAAGCTAAAACCTTGGGGTCAACACATATCGTAGTAGGTCGACCTATCACTCAAAGTGAGCATCCAATTGACAGTTATCATAAAATAAAAGAAAGTTGGTTAAGTTAAATGGCTAAAAATATTGCTAAAGCATTGTTAGACATAGAGGCAGTTTCATTATCTCCAAATGATTTATTTACTTGGAGCTCTGGAATTAAATCGCCTATATATTGCGATAATCGAATAACTTTAGGCTACCCTGAAGTGCGTAATGCGATTAGAGATGGGTTAATTCAATTAATTAAAGAACATTTTTCTAACGTTGAAATTATCTCGGGTACGGCCACTGCTGGTATCCCTCATGCAGCTTACATTTCTGAAAAATTAGAATTACCTATGAATTACGTTAGATCAAAAAGTAAAAGCCATGGTAAACAAAACCAAATAGAAGGTGCAAAAAGCGAGAATAAAAATGTCGTTGTAGTCGAGGATTTAATTTCTACTGGAGGTTCTTCGATTACAGCTGTCGAAGCATTGGAAGAAGCGGGAGCTAATGTGCTTGGGGTCGTTGCTATATTCACATATGGTCTTGCGAAAGCAGACAAGACATTTAATAAGGCTCATATTCCGTTTTACACTTTAAGTGATTATAATGAGCTTATAGAAGTTGCGAAAGATGAAGGTAAAATCTCTTTAAATGATATCCAAACATTAGTTGATTGGCGAGATAACTTATCGTAATATATGAATGGTGAGGAGGCGTCTAATGGAACAAAATAATGATAATAATCATCTTTACACTTTAATAAAACATTGTAATGAGTTTCTTTATAGACGAGATGATTATAGAATTCCATCTGATTCTCAATCAGACCATTCT
>OKHD01000218.1_pt1 | contig 3744 bp, 7 predicted proteins | sample 1611591 | NCBI WGS metagenome assembly OKHD01 (sample SAMN04436755, study PRJEB24849) | human gut metagenome | biome: human gut; feature: NICU; material: stool | host: Homo sapiens | place: USA: Saint Louis, MO | collected 2011-02-13
TTTCCCAATTAGTTACTTTAAAGACACCATTCACTTCTTCAATCATGCTTAGCTTTTCGAATGTTTGTAACGCTAATCTTATTGAATTGATAGGTCTATTAAATTCGTTAGCTAACATTTCTTCATTATAGGGTAGACTTTCGGATAACATAATGTATCCTTGTTCGTTATACTTTCCAGCTAATGTCAGCAACTTAACCCATAAAGTGATGATTGTATCTCGTTCTGGCAATGCTTCTATATACTTGATTTTGCTATCATCGAACATTCCGACTTTTAATTTAATCCACGATACTTCTGCCATTTACTTCTCCTTTCAACATTCGGTTGAGTCGTTCATCTACGGACACCCAACTGTCATGTAATTTGTATTTCTCATTAAAACTGTCCATTCCTATTTGGTGCTGTTCGTTGTGATGAGATCTACATAGAGCTAACACTTGATTTCCGAAATGATTAATCTTCGTTCTATCTCTGCCACGTCCTACCGCAAATCTATGTGCTAAGTCGGAATGTGGTTTACCACAGATAACACAGTTACGATTGACTGTTGACCAGTAAAGGAACGCTTTATCATTTTTGAGTAAGTCACTCGTCTTATAATTAAGTGGTATATTGTTGTGAAACACCCAGTCGAGAATAACTTCTATAACTTGTTTAGCTTGTTCTCTAGTGCAGTCGCTCAATGAGAGGCGTTTTTCATAGCCGTAGAGGACTTCTACATAATCCATGAATAAATACCTCATATAGTCACGGGGCTGGCCTGTATATGCTTCTATGTCGTTACAGAGAGCAAACACTTTTCTGCGTTGCTTATCTGTAATCTTGAATGGATCAATTACCCTTACATCCACTTCAACTTCGTAACCATTGTCTAAAAGTAAAGATGTTTTGTTATCTAGTTCTACTCCCTTGATGACTACAGTTGTTGTGCCATCATCTTCTGTAATGTAGTTTTTTATTACTACCATCTAATCAGTCCAATCAGAACGGTAATTCTGAATTATCTATGTCTGTGCCGTTAGCAAACGGGTTATTGCCTGCTGGTGCTTGTCTTCTTTGTTGTTGAAATTGACTATTTTGTTGATTACTACCTTTGCTATCTAAAAATTCAATTCTGTTAGCAATTACTCGTACTACTGAACGATTGTGTCCTTCTTTATCTTGGAAACGGTCTTGCTTCAAGTTGCCTTCGATTAAAACTTTGCTTCCCTTACCGCAATAGTCGTTTAATAGTTGTGCAGTTTTGCCAAACGCTACGATGTCAAAGAATGATGTGTCATCTTTTTTGGATGGATTGTCCACTGCCATAGAGAAGTTAGTTACTTGTGTTTGTCCTGCTTGTTTAAGTTCTAAATCTTTAGTGATACGTCCTGTCAAAATTGTTAAGTTAGTCATTATTTCGCCTCCGTATATTTTTTAGCCATTGTTTGAATTTTGTTGATTGTATTGATTGCTTGTTGTTCTGACATTGACGAATAGTTTTGTATGCCAAAAGTTTGTTCTGCTTGTTGTTGAGATACTTCTTTTCCTAACGATTTCATCAAGTCGACAAATTTAAGTATTTCTTCTTTTAGAACGCCGACTGTTTGACTACTTACTTTGTTGTACTTTTCTTGCTTTTGTTTTGCGTCTGCGTCATCTTCATCAGTTGGGATATTGAAGAATTTCATTAAGAAATAACGTTCTGCGTACGTTAATGCCGTACCATGTGCTTTCGATACATCATCTTGTTGACCTACAGAATAAAAGTTCACTTCAAGTTGTTCTTCTGGTTTATCTGCATTGATCCATAAATAAGTTAATTTCATCTCAACAACAAACTCTGATGTTGTAACTTCTCGAGACGCTTTTTTGTTAAATCTAGTAACCTCGATTTGCTTGTAGTTTTCATCTGATGTTTTTGGTACGAGTAATAGATTATGTTCAATCATCTTGTTTCTAATTCTGTGTAATACTTGAGATCCACTTACGTAACTGTAGTTGTAGCCTTTAGTGTCTTTCGTAAACCCTTCGATATTAGCTTTAACGTCAGCTATTTTTTGGTATAAATTAAGTTCTTCAGTCATACTCAACCTCCTCAAATTTAGTTGTTTCAGTTACCGTCTTTTTAATTGCTATGTGTTTTGTCATGTCAATAACAGTTTTATCTAAACCGTCAAAATCTTTAGCATCTCCACTACTTGTTGAATATTTGATTGTAGGAAAGTTCGCACTAGGTTTATTAGTGATATACAAGTCAAAAGGAGCGTCTTTCAGTTTAATTAGATATGTCACTGTTTCTTTCAATCCCAATCACTCCTTTACGCAATATATCTATTGTTCTATCCATGACTTTGATTGTTTCGTTTTGTGTTTCGCATGATTCTATAGCTTTTCTGAAATCTTTTCTAAGTTCAAAATATCTATCGCACATATCTTCGTAACGTTTGTTTAAATAATCGTAATCGCTTTGCAAGAAATCTAAATCTGTTTGGCTCTTGATTAGTTGAGAGTATTCTTCTCCAGTCATCTTGACTGTGATTAACTCTTGCATTTTCTCTCCTCCACTTGTATATTTAAGTTGTATATTTTAGTTAGTGTTTGACTGTTACTTGTTGGCGCAAGTTTCAGTCTTTTTTGTTATCTCAAGCCACTTCTCCCAAAAGAAGCTACTGAAAATAAGCGTTAACATTGAAAATGCTATTACCGTAAAGAAACCACCTCCTAAAAGTAATGTGATAATCATTGCGATAAACATCGTCATGTAGCTTAATAGATATTTCATTTATCATCCTCTCCTTTCATTTCTAAAAGTTTTTCGATATATCCTCTTTCTTCGGTAAACCTCCTCTAAAGTGCCGTTTCTGGCACCATTAAATTTTGTTCTATAAAGTCAATTGCCGGTCTAATCTTGATGTAGCGTTTATGATTCTTGCCAAATCTGTACATACATTTCTCTTGGAACTCTTTATTGCTATAAACGTGCTTTTCTAAATCGTTTTTAGAAATTCCACTTATTTTCACAAACTCGATAGCGTCCGCAAATCCAATGTATTCCATTGCTATCACTCCTTATACTTCGTTTTCAAAGTCCATTTCTAATTGTTTGATGACATACATTGTTGATTGAGATGGAAACCAATTTGTGATCATATTCATTACGTCATCGAAATGTTTTTGTTTTAATTGTGTTCTTGTTTTAATACCAGCCATCGTATTTACGTTACTGTTAATATCTCTATATAAAGGTTTGTTAACTTCTTTATTATTAGGTAGTCCGTGAATTTGTCTGATATAAGCAACGCGTTGATGAACTGTTTTTGTTATCAATCCGTATTCTCCTGCATCTAGCTTTTGATTTTCTTTGATATCAATAACATCTGCTTTCACTGTTGCAATTTCTTCTTTAGTTTGTTCCGTTGCTTCAAACATCAGTTTTAATGCTTGCATTGGATCATTAGGTATTTGATAAGTTCCAGTTTTTCTTAATGTAGGTAAAACTTCTGATGTTACCCAGCGTTTGAAACGTTTAGCTGATTCTAATTTTGATGAGAATATTAAGCTGTATAATCCTGATTCGTTGATAATAGTTTGACTTTGTTTACCACCAAGGGTGTCGAGTTTCACGACGTCCTTATCTTCACCGTCAACGTGTCTATATAATGCGTCTCTCGTGTTTGAGTAGCCCAAGATTTCCGCTACATCTTTACCGACGAAAAATGGTTCCTCATTTACTGTTAACGTCCTTACTGGTAATTCTTC
>OKHD01000294.1_pt1 | contig 2825 bp, 2 predicted proteins | sample 1611591 | NCBI WGS metagenome assembly OKHD01 (sample SAMN04436755, study PRJEB24849) | human gut metagenome | biome: human gut; feature: NICU; material: stool | host: Homo sapiens | place: USA: Saint Louis, MO | collected 2011-02-13
ATACTATTAAGACATCAGCGGTCTCTTCACCTATACCACGGATGGTGAGTAATTCTTTTCTTAAGCTATCACCGTATAACTTAGCTATACTACTATAATCAAAATGATGTTGATTTAACCATAGTAACAATGCCTGTATAGCCTTAGCTTTATTTTTATAGAAACCACTCGAACGTATCACTTGCTGCAACGATTCTAAAGGCATTTTCAATATCGTCTGTGCATTAAAAGAAGTTTCTTCCTTTAATCTTGATAACGCTATATCTGCATTATTCCAATTAGTATTTTGGACTAGAATTGCCCCAAGCATCATTTCTATTGGTGTTTCTGCTGGCCACCAATATTGAGGGCCCATATTTTGATATAGAATTTGATATAATTTTTCTATTGATAACATGATTTCTCCCCCTACAAATCTTCGCATGATTGTTATATCTCGCATGCTACATTGTCCAATTTTCCCAAGAAGTCTGAGGTGTTGTCCTACCTAATTGTTAATATTCCTTTTATAACAAACTTTATGCTGTGTCCCAATATCGGTTTGCTTTGCTTGTTTTTTCTTTTTGGAATGCATCAATAATAAGGACTAAATAATGTAAGAGCCTGTACATATAAATATGTCACAGGCTCTCGTGTATCTATTTTATGAAGTTTTACATAGATTCTGGTGCTGTAACACCTACTAATGCTAATGCATTGTGCAAGGTAATACGCACCGCTTCAATCATAGCTACATGTGCTTTAGTTTTTTCCGTATCATCTGTAAGCACTTTTTCAGCATTATAAAATTTATGGAATGCTGCAGCTAGATCCTGAATATAATTAGTTAGACGATGAGGTGCACGATGTTCGGCTGCACTCTCTATCGTCGATTCGAATTCTGCTACTTTTTTTAATAAGTCTATTGCTTTATCATTATTTATTTTAGAAAAGTCTGCATCAGTAGACACTTCAATACCTTGTTCTTTAGCTTGCTTTAGAATAGAACAAATTCGTGCATGTGCATATTGTGCGTAATAAATTGGATTGTCTTGAGATTGCTCTTTAGCTAACTCTAAATCAAAGTCAAAATGAGAATCAGGACTACGCATTGTTAAGAAATAACGTGCAGCATCGATACCGACTTCATCCATAATTTCACGTAAAGTAATCGCATTGCCTGTACGCTTACTCATCTTCACTTCTTCTCCGTTTTGCATAAGGCGAACCATTTGCATAATTTGAATTTCAAGACGATCGCTGTCTACACCAAATGTTTCTAAGCTAGCTTTGAGACGGTTAATATAACCGTGGTGATCAGCACCCATTAAATCAATTAAAATATCATTTCCTCTATTAATCTTATTGTAGTGATAGGCCGTATCTGGTGTGAAATAAGTGTAATTACCGTCTTTTTTTATTAATACACGATCTTTATCGTCTTTAAAGTCACTTGTACGTAACCAAGTCGCGCCATCTGCTTCATACGTATAGCCTAGCTCTTTCATTTTAGATAATGTATTTTTAATCGCGCCATTTTCATATAAAGATGTTTCGCTAAACCAATTATCAAAGTGCACGTTAAAATCAGATAAATCCTTTTTTAATTTTTCCATTTCATAATCGACACCAAGTTGTCTAAACGTTTTTAAGCGTTCTTCATCAGAGTAGTCTTTTATTTCTGGATGTTTAACAGCGAGATCTTTACCGATTTCAATAATGTCTTTACCATTATAACCGTCTGCCGGCATCTCATAACTCGTATCACCTAAAGCTTCGAAGTATCGTGCTTCAATTGATCGTGCTAAATTAGTGATTTGATTACCTGCGTCATTAATATAATATTCACGTGTAACATTGTAACCAGCCGCAATGAGAATATTAGCTAAAGAATCGCCTACAGCTGCATTCCTAGCATGACCAATATGTAAGTCTCCTGTTGGATTAGCTGATACATATTCTAATAAAATGTTAGTATTCTTAGATTGTGTTGCATATCCAAATCGATCACCTTTTGTGATAGCTTCTGGAATAATGTCTGTTAAATATTGATTATCCAGATAAAAGTTGATGAAACCTGGCCCAGCAATATCAACCTGTTTAACGTGTGCTTTGCTTGTATCTAAATGATCGACAATAGCTTGCGCAATTTCACGGGGATTACGCTTAGCAATCTTTGTTAAAACCATAGCAATATTAGAAGAATAATCTCCATTTTTAGGATCTTTAGGTATTTCAATTTTAATTTCTGGAATATCTTCTGCGAGGTTAGCTTTTCTAATACTAGCTTCTATTTCTTCTATTAGCGTCTGTTTAACCTGATCGATTATATTCATTCGCTTATCTCCTTATAATTTATTTCATATTGATAAGAACCCATCTTTTGTTCATCTTGATATAACTCATAATGTATTTTAAGTTTACCGCCATTATGAGTAACGAAATGCATAAGGCTTAGTGTTTTAACAGTTAAAGGTATTTTTCCGGTAGGTACATCATAGAGTGTTGTCGTCTCATGTCCTTCGACGAAATGTAAGTTCATATTAATGTCGCCTTTACGAATTAACTTTACACCGCTATCTTCAATTTTAATCGTAACATTAACTTTAGCATCTTCAATTTGTTCTTCGTAACGTATAAAATCTGCAAATTTTTGTTGCCAAAAACCTTTTGTAGTAAACTCAAATCTCTGCTTTTCACCATTCTGTTTCAAAACTTGACGGGTTTGAATGTTAATATTTTTATTCAATTTACTACTCACCTTAACCCTTACAATAATAAATGTCATTATAGCATAAAACTGCTATTGCTTGTAGTACTCAAGACATGTGTTCATGTCAAAAATT
>OKHD01000345.1_pt1 | contig 2404 bp, 6 predicted proteins | sample 1611591 | NCBI WGS metagenome assembly OKHD01 (sample SAMN04436755, study PRJEB24849) | human gut metagenome | biome: human gut; feature: NICU; material: stool | host: Homo sapiens | place: USA: Saint Louis, MO | collected 2011-02-13
TATTATTGTTTCTGCTGAATATATATCGTACCCAGCATCTAATCTATCTCTCTTCGGCATAGTCGCGTTTTCTGATAATAATTTAATTTCTAGTTCTTTAGTCATTTATTGTTCCTCCATTTTCTACTAAACTCTTTGAATTATTTTCCACTATTTTGTCGTACAACTCTGCCTTGCGATATACTTCGTTAAGCTCTTTGATTAGTAAACACCCATCGTGTCCTGTAAAAGCTGTAGATGATACTATGCAGCGTTGGATAAACTCTCTATTGTCCATTGTAAGCCTCCAAATCACTTAATAAATCATGTTTATAATCTTTATCCTTCATGGTTGGCCTCCTTATATTTATCGATGACTTGAGATATATAAACTGCAAAATCTTCCGCCCAACAATCTTCCTCTGTTATCTCCAATATCTCATCAAACGCCTCTGCCTTCTTTTTAATTTCTGCCATATCATTGATGAGTTCATCACGTTGTTTCTTGTATGAGTCACGTTCATCTCTGAACTTCCACCAATCACTACGCGGATAGCTTTCGTCTAAATCTAACTCATTGTTTCTAATGAATTCTAATAATTGTTCCTTAGTTACTTCTGCCATTCCTCATACACTCCCTATTCTTTCTTATATTTTCTTTCTCAACTTTCATCGTCACTCTGCTTCCTGCTACTTTAACCACAAAGCCTTTAACACCTATCTGTCGTAACTCCTGTTGTATTTCTGTAGGCGTCTTACCTTGTGTGTTGTATCTGTATCGTTGGGATACCGTATCACTTAGTAGCATTTATTTTGTCCTTAACTTCTTTTTGTTTGTGTAATAATTTAACAAAGTTGATTCCTGCTTTAGTCAGGTCGCGATCAGTCGACGTTAAATTAAGTTTGTTAATGCGCACTAATTCTTTACGACTTACCAATGCTATATTTTCTTCGCTACAGTCTGACCTGTTTTGATTCAAATGTATTAAACAATATCCTTTGGGCACAGGTCCGTGCTTTTGTTCCCATAAATAATGTGTGTATTGTTTCCAGCATTCGTTTTTTGAACCTCGTTTTTTGATTTTTATAAACTTATAACCGTCAGTAGTGATTTTTATCGTTCCTAAAGGAAATGTGTTATCGGGCTTTTGTCCTTTCTTAAATTGAGTTTCAGAGCTTCTGCCTCTAGACGGAAAACTTTTACCTTTGTTCCAAGAAGGCACACCTTTTTTAAACTTACAATCAACGCCACTTCTTATCCTCTTTCTCGAACAAAAACCTTTCATTTTATCTGTAGTAACATCAGTGCCAAACTCCTTATTAAACATTTCCGTCATTTCTTTCTTAGTTTTACCTTTGATGTTATTTCGAATATATTTTTCATGCTCATCAGTCCATACATGTCTCATGGCTATTACTCTCCTAACAACTTAGGGATTTCTGATTCTGCATCTAATTTTTCATCTTTAAACTTTTGTGCTTGCAGGACTAAACTGCCATTATTAATGATATTTTGAGCTACTTTAGAAACTGCATTAGATCTTTGTAACTCCTCTTTTAATTCTTCGCCTTTTAAATCTTCATCGCTTAATCTTTCTAATTGTGCAAATAAATGATTGTTTAAATCTGTCAATGTGTTTCTCATTTCATTAACCCTCCCACTTTTCAAATGCTCTGTTTAGATACCAACGTGCTTTGTCTAAATCTTCTTTTCCGTTCTTACGATTAGCTCGACTTATATACTTGATTGCATTACCAATCGCAAATGCTAACTCTGGTTTGTAATCTTTAGTGACTTGCTCTATGAAGTCTATAATTTCCATATCTCCATACGTGTAATGCGACGGGTGGTTAACCTTGTCATCTAACGTCTTTTGGGTTTCTTCATTTCCATTAGCCAATGAGTAAAAATCGTAACTATCATCAATAGTCCAAGTTCTCCCGTCAATTGCTTCTACATCAGCAAACCATTTATCTATAGCAAGATTTGAGCCAGTTTTTGCCCCAGTTAAACGATATACACTTTTTATTAGTACTGTAATTTCAACACCGTTAACTTCTTGCATTCTGATTCTATCGCCTCTATTCAAATCTTTAATACTCATGATCCAACCACCTTTCTAGGGAATATGTCGTTCTCCATAAGGTACTTACACCATTCGCTGCGAGAATGTTTTTGAGGCACTTCGAACAAGTGAGGTTTCTTACGTCTTAGATTAAGTTCTTTTTGTCGTTCTAATCTAACTAACCTCATTCTGTCCTCATGTTCTAATTGAGATAGTCGTTTTCTCTCTTTTGCTTCTGTATCTTGTTCGTTATAATCTTCGAATAAAGCTTCTTCAGGACTGTAACCAGAATACTTAATACGTCTTACAATAAGTTTCCATGGTGTTCCTGTATATTCAGCTTCGTGTACATCTTCAAC
>OKHD01000349.1_pt1 | contig 2372 bp, 1 predicted proteins | sample 1611591 | NCBI WGS metagenome assembly OKHD01 (sample SAMN04436755, study PRJEB24849) | human gut metagenome | biome: human gut; feature: NICU; material: stool | host: Homo sapiens | place: USA: Saint Louis, MO | collected 2011-02-13
GATTGAATTACCTCAAGGCAGTTGATAAGTTGATATTAGATGAAAGTGAGGACCGCGTATGACGGAAAATAAAGGGTCTTCCCAACCTAAAAAGAACAACAATGGGAAGTCCAATGGAAAAAAGAATAGGAATGTAAAGAGAACGATTATTAAGATTATAGGTTTTATGATTATTGCCTTTTTCGTTCTATTGCTACTCGGTATCTTGTTGTTTGCTTATTATGCGTGGAAAGCTCCAGCATTTAGCGAATCAAAATTAGATGATCCAATTCCAGCAAAGATTTACGATAAAAACGGAGAACTTGTAAAAACACTTGATAACGGACAGCGACATGAACATGTGAATATCAAAGATGTTCCTAAAGACATGAAAAATGCTGTTTTAGCTACTGAAGATAACCGTTTCTATCAACATGGTGCTTTAGATTACAAACGTTTATTTGGTGCCATTGGTAAGAACTTAACAGGTGGATTTGGTTCGCAAGGTGCGTCTACACTTACACAACAAGTTGTAAAAGACTCATTCTTGACACAACAAAAATCTATCGGTCGTAAAGCACAAGAAGCTTATCTTTCTTATAGATTAGAACAAGAGTACAGCAAAGATGAAATATTCCAAGTCTATATGAATAAAATTTATTATTCGGATGGCGTTACTGGAATTAAGGCTGCCGCTAAATATTACTTCAACAAAGATATGAAGGATTTAAATTTAGCTGAAGAAGCTTATCTAGCTGGTTTACCTCAAGTTCCTAACCTTTACAACATTTACAACAATCCTAAGGAAGCTAATAATCGTAAAGATACTGTGCTTTATCTTATGCATAAACATAACCGTATTAATGATAAACAATATGCGGATGCGAAGAAGATTGATCTTAAAGCTAACTTAGTTGAACGTACTAAAAAAGAACGTCAAGTCACTGGAAATGAAAAAAATCCTGAGTATGATTCTTACGTTAATTTCGTTCAATCTGAATTAATGAATAACAAGTACTTTAAGGATAAAAATTTAGGTTCAGTTCTTCAAAGTGGTATAAAAATTTATACTAATATGGATAAAGATGTTCAACAAACGTTACAAGATCGAATTAACAATGGTTCTTTCTACAAGAATGAAGACCAACAAGTTGGTGCAACAATTCTAGATAGTAAAACTGGTGGATTAGTTGCGATCTCAGGTGGACGTAATTATAAAAATGTTGTTGAAAGAAACCAAGCAACTGACCCTCACCCTACCGGTTCATCATTAAAACCTTTCTTAGCTTATGGACCTGCAATAGAAAATATGAAATGGTCAACAAATCATGCGGTTCAAGACGAATCATCATACTGGGTAGATGGTTCTCAATTCAAGAACTATGATACTAAGAGTCACGGAACAGTTTCTATCTATGATGCATTGCGTCAAAGTTTCAATATTCCAGCTTTAAAAACTTGGCAACAAGTTAAAAGTCAAGCTGGTAATGATGCACCTCAGAAATTTGCATCTAAATTAGGATTGGATTATAGTGGCAAAATTGGACCTTCTGAAGTATTAGGTGGATCTTCATCAGAATTCTCACCTACTCAACTAGCTTCCGCTTTTGCAGCAATAGCAAATGGTGGTACTTATAATAACGCGCATTCAATACAAAAAGTTGTTACTCATGAAGGAGATACAATTGAGTATGAACATACTAGTCATAAAGCTATGAAAGACTATACATCATATATGTTAGCTGAAATTCTTAAAGGTACATTTAAAGCATATGGTTCGGCTTATGGACATGGTGTGTCAGGCGTAAACATGGGTGCCAAAACTGGTACTGGTACGTATGGACAAGAAATATACGAAAAGTATAATTTACCTGATAATGCTGCCAAAGATGTTTGGATTAATGGTTTCAGTCCAGAATATACTATGTCGGTATGGATGGGCTTCAATAAGGTTAAACAATACGGAACAAATTCATTTATCGGTCATTCAGAACAAGAGTATCCACAATACTTGTATGAAGATGTGATGTCTAGTATCTCATCTAAAGATGGTGAAGATTTCAAAAAGCCTAATGATGTACAAGGAAGTTCACCTGACAGTCTATCTGTATCAGGTCATTCTGATAATAATACTACTAACCGTAGTGTTCATGGAAGTAGTGATACATCTTCTTCATCAAATGGTGGCTCTAACTCAGCATCAAGTGGAAACAACTCGAATAGTTCGAATGGTACCAGTCAAGGTAACTCAGGCAATGCATTTACACGTCTGTTCAATTTAAACTCTATATTCGATTATAAAGTTTCATAAATAAATAAACTTAAAGCTCCAATTTCAAGAAAATGAAATTGGAGCTTTTTCTGTCTTAGAAAAGTAAATTTAGCATGTGCAC
>OKHD01000405.1_pt1 | contig 2052 bp, 1 predicted proteins | sample 1611591 | NCBI WGS metagenome assembly OKHD01 (sample SAMN04436755, study PRJEB24849) | human gut metagenome | biome: human gut; feature: NICU; material: stool | host: Homo sapiens | place: USA: Saint Louis, MO | collected 2011-02-13
AAGCACTGATTAATAATGCTCTAGGTGTTGAGCCTGGATACACACCATTGTATTTAGGGTTTAAAGCTAAGCAATTATTTAGCACCACGTCATAAGCAGTCAAACTTTTATTGTCCGTTTTAGCTCTATGATGACCGATGTGTCGAATGTTGTAAGCTCTTGTATCTTCGATTGATACGTGACCGTTAACGAACACACCACTTGCAGCACTTGCATTACTGTGTGCTTTGATTTCTAAACCACCGAAGTTACCTTTGGTTCTGTTGTTTGATAAGAACACATATTGTGAGCCATCGTCAATTTCTATACCGTTGTTATTACTTCCACCTGTTGGTGTATGTGCATAACAATTAGAAATTGTAATGTAACGAGAGTGATGGGTAGTGATACCATCATCTCCGCAACCATATACCTCACAATTATCAATATGAATATGCTTACTTTCTAATGCGTAAGGCACTCTGTTTCCATCGCCCTCGTAGTAATAATTGTCATTTGCATACGTTACATCTATGCAATGTAGTAAAGCGTCATACGACTTAACGTTATAGATATAACCATTAGTCACACCCGCAAATCTAATGTTAGATGAGCGAGAGCCACCGATAGCTTTAAGTGTTTTATTTTGTCTAAACTTATTCCCGTTGAACGAAAAACTTTCTAATGAAATGTTTTCAGCTCCACCACTCATTTTTAAGTTAGTGATACCAATATTTTCTGCAGGTGTTTCGTCCATAAACTTAATTGTAGTAATGTCTTTACCTTGTCCTACCAAACGAGAGTTGTTAGGCATTTTAATACCTGTTGTAAGGTAAGTACCGCCACTCATAGTTACCTGTACATTGCCGTTACCTAATGCGTCTTGAAATGCCTTTGTACTGTCTTTTTGTCCTGTTGGATCTCCTCCGAAATCATCAACATTGACAATACGTTGTATTTTCTTAGTTAAGTCGGCTCTTAGTTCTTCTCTAGCGTTACTTTCTCTTAAAAAGTCGTGATATAGACGTTGGTGTAAAGAATCGAAACTTTGAGCGTCCATTGAAGTGTGACTTGCTCTTAATTCTTGTATTCCATCTCCATTATGTCCTAACACAAGACGTTCAATAAGTTCATCTTGATAATTTTCATGATTAGATAATACGACATCTTTACCTTTTGTAGTTTTGTGTTTGATTTGATCAGTTGTATGCGCATTTTTTTGAGTGGTTAAATGTTCATTAAAAGTATCATCACTTTTATTAGTCCAGTATTTTATTTGTTCAAAGTTATTTTCTAGTTGACTTACAAACTTTTGACTAAAGTACGAGTGAAGTTTCGTAATTAAGTTATCTAATTTCAAATTTTTTGACCTCCTTAGCCATAAAAACCATAAAAGTTTTTAATCAATTCATACATAATGACCTCGTGCCCTTTTTCATTAGGGTGTACCCCGTCAGGCATACTCGATTTTCTGTACGAAGGTATATTGGGTTTGAATTGTGTTGAATGATAAGCGTCATAAACAGGTATATCCAGTTCGTTACAAGCGTCTATTTGAACATCTACATAATCAGCTAAAGTGTGACCTAAATCGTTCTTAGTAGTGTCTTTTCTTACGGTTTTGCCGTCTTTTATATAACATTGTTTAGTAGGTGTCATAACAATTATTTTAGAGTTAGGGTTATTACTCTTGATTTTAGTGATAGCACTATAAAAGGCACCGTAAAACGTTTTAGTATCCGTTTTATCAGTGCCTATCTTAATATCGTTTGTCCAGTCGTCATCTGTACCTTGAACAATGATTAAATCACCTTTAATTTTAGTCGCTTGTTCATATATGCTATTATCTTTGCTTGTGCTCATTGTCGCACCACTAACAGCTAAGTTTGTTGATTTAGCTTTTATCTTCTTAGCTAACATTTGCGTAAAGTTAGTTTTAGCACCAGTACCTTTAGCTACAGAATCTCCAATAGTACCTATTGTTTTAACTTTCCTAATCTTAGATTTAGGTGTAAAGTCGTATCAAGGTAATCCCACAGCGGCGCGGTGACCTGCGCAAAGGTACTGTCCGGC
>OKHD01000788.1_pt1 | contig 1113 bp, 1 predicted proteins | sample 1611591 | NCBI WGS metagenome assembly OKHD01 (sample SAMN04436755, study PRJEB24849) | human gut metagenome | biome: human gut; feature: NICU; material: stool | host: Homo sapiens | place: USA: Saint Louis, MO | collected 2011-02-13
AATTTTGTCAATTTATAGTATAATTACGGAAATAAGATTATCAAAAATTCAATCTAGATTTAGAGATGGGGTCAAGTTATGGAAAATAATGAGTTGCAAAGGGGATTGAATGCACGTCAGATGCAGATGATTGCTCTTGGTGGAACAATTGGTGTTGGTCTTTTTATGGGAGCAACAAGCACAATTAAGTGGACAGGTCCATCAGTTATTCTTGCATATTTAATTGCTGGTATTTTTTTATTTTTAATCATGAGAGCATGGGTGAAATGATATATATTAATCCAACCACTGGTTCTTTTGCGACGTTTGCTAGTGACTATATTCATCCAGCAGCTGGCTACATGACTGCTTGGAGCAATGTATTTCAATGGGTTGTCGTCGGCATGAGTGAAGTGATTGCAGTAGGAGAATATATGAACTACTGGTTCCCAAGCTTTCCTAATTGGTTACCAGGAGTAATAGCAGTTCTCTTTTTGATGGCTGCTAACCTAGTTTCAGTAAAAGCGTTTGGAGAGTTTGAATTTTGGTTTGCCTTAATTAAAGTTGTAACTATTGTATTAATGATTATTGCAGGATTAGGATTAATTTTATTTGGTATAGGCAATGGAGGGAATCCAATAGGGATTTCTAACTTATGGTCACATGGTGGATTTATGCCAAATGGATTCATTGGATTTTTCTTTGCTTTATCTATTGTGATTGGATCATACCAAGGTGTTGAATTGATTGGCATCTCAGCAGGTGAAACCAAAAATCCTCAAACAAATATTGTAAAGGCAGTCAACGGAGTGATATGGAGAATTTTAATTTTCTATATTGGTGCAATTTTTGTCATTGTATCAGTATATCCTTGGAACCAATTAGGTAGTATTGGTAGTCCTTTTGTTGCAACGTTTGCTAAAGTGGGCATTACGTTTGCTGCTGGTTTAATAAACTTTGTAGTCTTAACAGCAGCATTGTCTGGTTGTAATTCAGGTATTTTTAGTGCAAGTCGAATGATTTATACTTTGGCAAAAAAAGGACAAATGCCTAAAGTATTTACTAAAGTAATGAAAAATGGCGTACCTTTCTACACTGTATTTGCAGTATCTATGGGAATATTAATTGGTGCTT